>Ga0172379_10002426_pt1 | contig 32985 bp, 35 predicted proteins | sample GrowelOW334metaG_FD_119756 | JGI IMG/M metagenome (GOLD analysis project Ga0172379, IMG submission 119756) | Groundwater microbial communities from an aquifer near a municipal landfill in Southern Ontario, Canada - Groundwater well OW334 metaG | ecosystem: Environmental > Aquatic > Deep...
GATAAGGTTTCATTAGATATAGTGTCTGGTTCTTCTTTAACACCAATTGGATTTAATGAGGCTCTTGCAAAAATAAAAGTTCAAGCGAAAGTATAATTTTATGAGTTCCAAATTTTCTTTTGATGGTATTGGAACAAAATGGATCATTAATATCAATGAAGATATTTCCAAAGAAAAGGAATTATTGTTGCTTGAATTAATTAAAAAAAGAATTGAACTTTTTGATTCAACCTATTCAAGGTTCAGAAATGATTCTTGGGTGAGTGAACTGTCGAGAAAAGAAGGAAAATATCAATTACCTCCTGACGCAGAAGAACTTTTCTCCTTGTATCAAGATCTATATAAAATTAGCGATGGGTTAGTTACTCCTTTAATTGGAGAGACTCTTGTGGGTGCGGGGTATGATGCAGAATATTCTTTCAAACAATCAAATTCATTAAAAACTCCTCCTTTATGGGATGAGATTTTGGATTATGCTCCTCCGTTTTTGACTATAAAAAAACCAACTTTGCTTGATCTTGGAGCCGTTGGAAAAGGTTATCTCGTTGATCTTGTTGGAAAACTTCTTGAAGAAAATTCTATTTACTCATATGTCATTAATGCCGGCGGAGATATTTTGTATAAAGATAATTTAGGAAAAAATATTCGCATCGGACTTGAACACCCAGAGGATTTTAAAAAAGTAATTGGAGTGGTTGAAATAAAAAATCAAAGTATTGCCGGCTCGGCAGGGAATAGAAGAAAGTGGGGAGAATTTAATCATATTATTAATCCAAAAACTCTTTCTTCTCCCAAAGATATCTTATCTGTTTGGGTGGTAGCAAAAAAAACAATTCTGGCGGACGGATTAGCAACAGCTTTGTTTTTTGTTCCAGCCGAAATTCTTTTGAAAAAATTTGAATTTGAATATATTATTTTTAAGGCTGATCATTCTATTGAAAGATCTAGCTTTAAAAACTATATGTTAGAATTGTATTAATAATTAATATTTAGCCAATGGATACCAAATTAAAACAAATTGCTCCTATATTATTAAGAATCACTATGAGTCTTATTGTTCTTTGGTTTGGATACGCTCAGGTGACAAATCCAAGCACTTGGCTAGGATTTCTTCCTTCTTGGACCAAAAGTTTGCCAATTACCCAGTTGGATCTAATTTATTTTAATGGTGTTTTTGAAATAGTTTTTGGAATTTTTCTACTTATGGGGTTTTATACTCGATTTGTAGCACTTGCTCTTGCGCTTCATTTGTTTGATATTGCTTATACTGTTGGATACGGTGCTCTTGGCGTTAGAGATATTGGTTTGGCGGTTAGTACATTAGTGGTCTGTTTTAACGGGATAGATTCTGCTTGTCTTGATAAGATTTTTGTTAATAAGGTATAATTTAAGGAGTGAATACCGTTAGAAGCCGAGTTTGCAGTTTGAATAAAAGTAAAATATATAAGGAAATTAGTAAAGAAATTTATCAAATAATCATAGGTAAGGTTGCTCTAGTCGCAATCTACTTCTAAACGGAATGAAAGAAAAAAAACTAGAGATATATTTATTTTTTATTTTACTGGCAATTGCCTTGTATCTTACTTTCTCTATATTAGCTCCATATTTGCAGGTACTGTCATTGGCCCTTGTTTTTGCTGTTATTTTTGAACCTTTATATAAAAAAATTCAAAAAATAATGGGCGGTTGGAATTCTGTCGCAGCAATGATCACTGTGACTTTAATTATAATTGTAGTTTTGATCCCTATTATTCTTTACGGTATGGCTCTTTCAGGGGAAATAAGAAATCTTTATACTTCATTTTTCACATCAAATAATTCTACAGATCTGATCTCGACATTTACTACAAATGCAAATATTTTTATTCAAAAACACAGTCCTTTTGCTTACCAAGCACCTGTTTTTGATGTATCTCAAACACAAGAATATATCTTTTCTGTTTTTGCGTGGGTGAGAGGACATTTTGGAGATATTTTTTCTGGTCTTACAACCTTCTTCATTGATCTTTTGCTTCTTATTGTTTCATTTTATTTCCTTTTGAGAGATGGAGAAATTCTTAAAAAATTTGTTGTTAATATAAGTCCATTTAACGATCAGAGAGATGAAGAAATTCTTGGTAGATTAAAGAAGGCAATTATGTCTGTGGTAAAAGGATCTCTTCTTATTGCTCTTGTTCAAGGGTTTCTTACAGGGTTGGGATTTTATATGTTTGGTATTCCTTCAGCCTTGCTTTGGGGAGGAGTAGCTGCAATTGCTTCACTTGTGCCAAGTGTTGGAACATCGCTTGTGATCGTTCCTGGAATTATTTATCTTTTTGCTACTGGTCAAACGGCGGGTTGGATCGGTCTTTTAATTTGGAGCATTATGTCCGTATCATTTATTGATAATATTTTGGCATCATATCTCGTAGGCAGAGGAGCTAGAGTTCATCCACTTTTGGTTCTTCTTTCTGCTCTTGGAGGTATTAGTTATTTTGGACCTTTAGGATTTATTTTTGGACCAGTAATCGTCAGTTTTCTTTTTGCACTTTTTGATATATACAAAACGATCCTCATTAAAGACGCCGTTTCTAAATAATTTTTTGACTAAATGATAAACGTAATTGAGACTAAAAATCTTGTAAAAAAATTTGGTGACTTTTGCGCAGTTGATGATCTTTCTTTGAATATTGAAGAAGGAAAAATTACGGCGTTACTTGGTCCAAATGGCGCGGGAAAAACAACCACTATTCAAATGATGCTTGATATTATCACTCCTACCTCCGGTGAAATAAGGATCTTTGGAAAACCAATGCATGAAAATAGGGAAGAGATACTCTCTCAATTAAATTTTTCTTCGCCATATGTACAACTTCCTGGTAATTTAACTGTAATGGAAAATTTAAAAACTTTTGCCCGTCTTTATGGAGTAAAAGATATAAAGAAAAGGATCGAAGAGCTAGCAGATTATTTTGAGATCAGAAATCTTCTTAAAAAGATGACTTCTTCACTTTCTACTGGACAACTTACTCGAGTAAATCTAACTAAAGCATTTTTAAATGAGCCGAAGCTTTTGCTTTTGGATGAGGCAACAGCTTCTCTTGATCCTGATATTGCTGATAAAACAAGAAAAGTTTTAAAAAAAATACAGAAAGAAAGAAATGTTTCTATTCTTTATACTTCGCACAATATGATAGAAATTGAGGAGCTTTGCGATAAAGTGATATTTATTAATAATGGAAAACTGAGAGAAGAAGGTACGCCAGAAGAATTAATAAAAAGATTTGGCCATAAAGATCTGAACGAGGTATTTTTAGAAATTGCCCGCGAAGACGACAAATAAAATGAATTTTGGAAGAATAAATGCATTAGTGATAAGACATCTATACCTTTATCAAAGGAGTGTTCCTCGTTTGATGGATCTTTTTTTCTGGCCAGTTGTGGATATTTTAACCTGGGGTTTTTTGACTGTTTATCTTCAAAAGGTAAGTCTTAATGGTTTGAATATTGCTTCAACTCTTTTGGGGGCAATTACTTTTTGGCTTATCATTCAGATGTTTCAAAATGCTGCGGCTGTTACTTTTCTTGAAGATGTTTGGGAAAAAAACTTTTTAAATATTTTTGTGGCACCTGTTAAGGTCAGTGAATTTTTAACGGCTACTGCAATTTTAGCTTTGATCAGAATATTTTTAGTGATGATAGTTATAAGTATTGTAAGTATGTTTTTGTATCGCTATAGTATTTTTTCTGTGGGAATATATTTTGCGCCGTTTATTGCAATTTTGATGCTTTTTGCTTTTTCAATTGCACTATTTAATATGTCTATAATTTTGCGTTATGGAACTTCGGCCCAGACTTTGGCTTTTGGATTGATCTTTATTTTCCAGCCATTTTCAGCTGTTTTTTATCCTGTTTCAGCACTACCAGCTATCGTTCATCCAATTTCCTATCTTTTGCCTTCGACCTATGTATTTGAAGGAATGAGACAACTTATAAATTTTGGAACAGTAACAAGTTCGGATATTTACTATGGATTAATCCTGTCTCTATGCTATGTTGTCTTAATGATCATCTTTTTCTCTAGAATGTTCGCTAGAGTAAGAATTGAAGGGAGATTGTTAAAGATGGATAGTTAAACCACCAAAAAAATTAATATTCATACTTCAAAAAATTAAATAAAAAAATGTTCAAAAAAAATAAAAAAATAGTAGCTCACAATGGAAGTTTTCATGCGGATGATGTTTTTGCTGTGGCAACAATAATGCTTGCAAATCCTAAAGAAAAATTTGAGGTTGTTAGAACTCGTGATGAAGCAAGGATAAATAACGGAGACTTCGTTGTAGATGTTGGAAGAATTTATGATGAAAATATAATGCGTTTTGACCATCACCAAGAGGGCGGAGCAGGGAAGCGAGAGAGTGGAATTCCTTATGCATCATTCGGCTTAGTTTGGAAAAAATTCGGAGAAAAAATTTGCGGAGCTTACCAAGCAAAAATAATTGATAAAGGTTTAGTTTCTTTTATTGATGCGGGAGATAACGGGGTAGATCTTGTAGAAGAAAAAAAAGGAGTGAGTAATTTTTCCATTTCTACATTAGTCGCAATTTTTAATTCAACAAGCTTAGAAAAAGATACTAATGATAAAACTTTTTTGGATCTTGTTGAGTTGGCAAAAAAAATAATTAAAAGAGAGATTGCTTTAGCTGAAGAATATATTTTCGGAGAAAAAGAAATTATTGAAGCTTATAAAAGAGCTGAAGATAAAAGATTTATTGTTTTGGATAAACAAATAGATAAAGTAATTATAAACGATACTTTGCAGGAATTTCCTGAAGTTTTATTTGTTATTCATCCTTATCACAAAATTGGCTCAGCCCTGAGAACCGTGAGAAAAAATCCTTCAAGCTTTGAAAGTAGAAAAAATCTTCCTAAAGCTTGGGCAGGAAAAATTAATGAGGAATTTCAAAAAATAACTGGAGTAAAAGACGCTCTTTTTTGCCACAACGCTTGCTTTGTTGCAAATGCTAAAAGTAAAGAAGGTGCAATAGCACTTGCAAAATTAGCATTAGAAGATTCTTCCAACTGAAAATTTTAACCATTGACAAACTACGCCATGGCGTAGTTTGTCAATGGTTTGTAATAAGAAATTATATAAATTATAATTTTGTTGTGTCGATCGGATCTGAAATTTTAAAAGAACTTTGGAATGCTGAACTTAACTATAAAGGAGTTAGGGTGAATTTTTTTGGTATTCCAAAATTTATGTTGTATAAGCCAAATTCAGTTAGGTCAAATCTGAGTCGATTGAAGAAGAAAGGGTATATTGAATTCGGTGATAATTATAGAATTACATCTTTAGGAAAAAAATATTATGAGACGCGCGTAGTAAATTTTAGACATTTTTCCTCGAATTTTAATAAAAAAGCACAAAAAAATCTGCTTTTTATATTTGATATACCTTATGACAAAAAAAGATATAGAGATTGGCTAAGAAGGCAATTGGTTTTCTTTGGATATGTGATGGTCCAAAAAAGTGTCTGGATCGGACCGTCTCCTTTACCTAAGAAATTTCTTGATTATCTTAAAGAATTGCAAATACAGGCTAATGTAAAAATGTTCAAGTTATCTTTGGATTGACAAAGTCAGCCATGGTGGAGTTTGTCTTTTGTGGTGTTTTTCGTGTTTATAAGTTAAGATTTCTTCATGGCACTTATTGATGAACTAAAAATAAATATAAAAGCGGGAAAAGGAGGAGACGGAGTGGAAAGATGGAGACATGAAAAAAGTCTTGAATTTGGCGGGCCTTCTGGAGGAAACGGCGGAAAGGGAGGAGACGTTTATATTGAAGCTGTGGGAGATATTTCTATTCTTTCAAATTATAAATCTCAAAAAAAATTTGCAGCAGAAAACGGCGAGGATGGATTTAGGGGTTCAGAACATGGCAAAAGAGGGGATGATTATGTTTTGATCTTGCCTATAGGAAGTGTTGTAAAAAATCTTTACACTGGAGAAACTTTTAACCTTTCGAAAATTGGTGAAAAAAGAAAAATTCTTTCTGGTGGAAAAGGGGGATTTGGAAATGAACATTTTAAATCTTCAAGAAATGTTAGTCCTACCGAAACAACAAAAGGAGAGCCAGGAGAAGAAGCTGAATTTTTTATTGAACTAGAACTTGTTGCTGACATAGGACTTATTGGTTTGCCAAACGCTGGAAAATCTTCACTTCTAAATACAATTACAAACGCTACAGCAAAAGTTGGAAGCTATGCTTTTACAACAATTGAGCCAAATCTTGGAGCATTGCATGAATTTATTCTTGCAGACATTCCAGGGCTTATTGAAGGTGCAGCAGAAGGAAAAGGGTTGGGAGATAAATTTCTTCGACACATTAGACGAACAAAAATTTTGGTTCATCTTATTTCTTCTGAAAATGAAGATATAAAAGGAACATACAAAACTATCAGAGATGAACTAAAAAAATTTGATCCAGAACTTTTGAAGAAAGATGAAATTTTGGTTTTGAGTAAAACTGATCTATTTAACGAAAAAGAAATCGCTAAAAAATTGAAAGAAATTGCTAAGCTAAAGAAACCTTATTTCGCGCTTTCTGTTATCGATGATGAGAGTACTAAAAAGTTTAGAGATGAATTGGTAAAAATACTAAGAGTTCAGAAATAGTTCTAAATTAACATTATTTTTTCATATTTGTTCTTTGTGATAACATATTGAAATATGTCGCAAAAGACTTATTACCCGCCTGCCATCGCCTGCAGGCTCAGGCCAATGGCGGGCAGGCACAACTTAAAATCATGACAAAATATATTCCCACAATAGGTTTAGAAATTCATGCGGAGGTAAATACGAATACCAAGATGTTTTGTGCTTGCAAGAATGATCCTGATGAGGAAAGACCAAACGTAAATATTTGCCCAGTTTGCATGGGTCATCCAGGAACTTTGCCAAGACCAAACAAAGAGGCGGTTAAACAAGTTTTGAGAGTAGGGACGGCTGTCGGAGGAAAATTAGCTTTAGATTTTACAGAATTTGACCGAAAAAATTATTTTTATCCTGATATTCCAAAAGGATATCAATTGTCACAATATAAATATCCGCTCGTTAGTGGAGGAAATTTGAATGGGGTAGAATTGACTCGCGTTCATATAGAGGAAGACACAGGAACTTCTTTGCATGAGGAAGGCAAAGGAGATGATCAGTATTCTTTATTGAATTATAATCGCGCGGGTGTGCCTCTAATGGAACTTGTAACAGAACCTGTGATCAAGTCGGCTAAACAGGCGAGCGATTTTGCGAAAGAATTTCAGTTGCTTTTAAGAACTTTGGGTGCAAGTCAAGCAAATTTAGAAAAAGGAGAAATGAGAGTGGAAGCCAACATTTCTATTTCTGAAGATCCAAATGTTTTTGGTACAAAGGTTGAAGTAAAAAACCTGAACTCTTTTAAAGCAGTTGAGAAGGCAATTGAATATGAATTAAAAAGACACGAGGCACTTTTAGAAAAAGGAGAAAAATTAATTCAGGAAACCAGAGGATGGGATGAAAACAAAGGAAGTACTTTTTCTCAAAGAAAAAAAGAAGAAGCTCATGATTACCGCTATTTTCCAGACCCAGATATTCCAAAACTTAAACTTGGAGAAATTGCTGGATTTAATGAAGAGGAATTAAAAAATTCTTTGCCAGAACTTCCTTGGAAAAAAAGAGAAAGATTTCTTGATCTTAAAATTAAAGAAGAACAAATTGAGACATTGCTTTCAAGACCTGAAATTGAAAAAGTATTTGATGAAGTTGTTTCAAAATTTCCACAAAACAATAATGCAATAATTATTACTGCGAATTATTTAACAACAGATGTTGTTGCATTAAAAGAAAAAGGTGGAAAAATTCCTAGTGCTGAAAATTTAGCAAAATTAATGTTAATGACAGCAGAGAATAAACTTTCATCTCGCGGAACAAAAGATATTTTGGCAATTATGATGAATGAAGGAGGAGATCCTGAGAAGATCGCAGAAGAAAAGAAATTACTGCAGGTGAGTGATACAGGAGCCATCAAAGAAATTGCATTAAAAATAATTGAGAACAATCCTGTTGCTGTAGCAGAATATAAAGCTGGCAAGGTTACATCAATTCAATTTTTAATTGGACAAGCTATGAAAGAAACAAAAGGCGCAGCTAATCCTAAAATGCTTCAGGAGATATTTGTAGAGTGTTTGAAGTAAAATTATTTAAATATTAGTTTGTCATTCCCGCTTTCGCGGGAATGACAACAAGTGGTATAATTATTGCATTATGATGAACAACAATTTTGGGTATTACGGCCATTATGCGTCGTTTGGGTTTAATCCTTGGAGTGGAATAGGATTCTCATTATTAGGTATTTTAATTTCTTTTTTTGTTGTAGCTCTCTTGGCTTTGAAAGGTTATTCATTATGGGTTTCAGCTAGAAGAGGTGAAAAATGGTGGTTTATTGCACTTCTTTTTATTAACACTCTTGGGTTACTAGAACTAGCTTATTTGATCTTCTTCGCAAAAACTTTGTTCAATAAGCATTGTTGTGAGGGTACTTGTGAGGAAAAAAAAGGTGAATCACACGAACACCATCACCATACTCATACGCACGAATAAGGGGTTTTTAACTTTATTTTTTAAAACACAACCCAACAGATGCTCTATTGGGTTGTGTTTGTTATAATAGACACATGTCAAAAATAAAAATAGCAATTAACGGAGCAGGGAGAATAGGAAGAGCTTTTTATAAATTAGCTTCAAAAAACGACGATCTTGAAATTGTTGCAATTAATGACCTAGCTGATATTGGAAACATTGCATATCTTTTAAAATACGATAGTGCTTATGGAAAGAGTGATCTAGATGTGAAGGTGGGAGATGATCAAAAAACTCTTGTTATAAATAATAAAAAAACATTTTATTTTAGTGAAAAAGATCCAGCCCTTTTGCCATGGAAAGATCTAGAAATTGATATTGTTTTAGAATCAACAGGATTTTTTACGAGCAGAGAAAAAGCCAGCTCTCACATTAGAGCTGGAGCAAAAAGAGTTGTAATTTCTGCTCCTTCAAAAGATGTTGCTGGTGCACCTCAAGCCGCAACAATATTAATGGGAATTAATGACGATAAATTTAAGACTTGTCCAGTAACTTCAAATGCATCTTGCACAACAAATGCAGCAAGTCCTTTGATGGCAATTTTGGATGAGGCAATTGGAATTGAAAAAGCAGTTTTAAGTACAGTTCATGGATACACTGCGAGCCAAAGTTTAGTTGATGCTCCAAGTAAAAAAGATTGGAAAGAAGGAAGAGCGGCTGCACATAATATTGTGCCAACTTCTACTGGGGCAGCTATTGCTGTTACTTTGGCTTTACCAAATTTCAAAGATAAATTTGACGGCATCTCGCTTCGAGTGCCTGTGATCGCTGGATCAATTGTCGATGTAACTTTCATTGCCAAGAAAAATACTTCAGTTCAAGAAATAAACGAAGCATTAATAAAAGCTTCAAAAGATCCTCGTTGGCAAAAAGTTTTTTCTGTCACAGAGGAACTTTTGGTTTCTTCAGATATAGTTGGTTCTGCTTTTGGCTCTATTGCAGATCTGAATTTAACAAGAGTAATAGATGGAAATTTGGTAAAAGTTCTTGCGTGGTATGACAACGAAATAGGATATACGCATGCGCTTTTGGAACACGTTCTTTCCGCTGCTAATACTCCAGTTGAAGAAAAATTAAGTACGCCAACATATGCATAGATAAGTAGAAGGTTTGTAAAGTCTATAAAGTTCATAAAGTAAAAAAAGAAAAGAAAAATAAATATATGAAAATATTAATTGCTACTGATCACGCGGGGTTTGAACTCAAAGGAAAACTTGTGGTTTTTTTGGAGTCTTTAGGCTACGAGGTTAAGGATTTTGGTGCATATTCATATAATGGAAACGATGATTATCCTGATTTTGTAATTCCTCTTGCAAAAGAGATCTCAGAAAATCCGGATCTTAAGGGAATTATTATTGGTGGATCAGGCCAAGGAGAGGCTATTGCTGCCAACAGATTCAAAGGAGTAAGATGTGCGGTTTATTACGGCGGAGATATGAGGATCATTAATTTTTCTCGTGAGCATAATGATTCAAATATATTATCTCTCGGAGCAAGATTTCTTAAAGAGGAAGAATCTGAGAGGGCTATAAAAATTTGGCTTGAAACGGAGTTTTCAAATGAAATTAGACATATTAATAGAAATGAAAAAATAGATAATATTTAAATTAATTCCTATGTTAGAAATAATTCCAGCAATTTTACCAAAAAGTTTTGAAGATCTGAAAACTAGTCTTGAAAGAGTTTTGAATTTAACTGGGTCAGTACAAATTGATATTGTAGACGGAAAATATGCAGGAAAGCCAACTTGGCCGTTTGTAGGCGACAATGGAGAATTCAAAGCAATGCAAAGAGAAGAATTAGGTTTTCCTTTTTGGGAAGAATTCGATTTTGAGATCGATCTAATGTGTGAAGACCCATTTTCTTATGTAAAAGATTGGATCACTGCTGGAGCTCAAAGAATTGTTTTTCACGTCGAGACCTTAGATTTTGATAATGATAGATTGGCACTTGAGCAACTTAGATCAGAAGGATTAATTGAGATTGGAATGGCAATAAGTATTGATACAGAAAATGAAAAGTTGGATGAATTAATTCCTTATGCAGATTTTATTCAGATCATGGGAATTAATGAAGTTGGTTTTCAAAAGAAACCTTTTGATAAGCATTGTGTAGATAAAGTTCGTTTTTTTAGAGATCATTACCCAGAACTTTCTATTTCGGTTGATGGAGGAATGAACCCAGACACAGCAAGACTTGTAATAGATGCCGGAGCAAATAGAATTATTGCGGGATCATATATTTTTGGAAGTTCTGATCCGCAGGAGTCAATAGAGAACCTTAAGGATCTAGTTTAAAAAAAATAAACAAACCCTAAAAAATTTTAATCACAAATTTTGAGGATTATTTAGAGAATAGTGGTTAAAAACAAGGAATAATGAGAAAATGATTGAAGTTAATAATTAAAACTTTAAAGGGCACGTGGAAAAACTTACAGAACAAAAAATAAAATTTTTAGAAGGAACAGCTAATGCTATTCGCCAGTCAATAATTGAGATGCTGGTTGAAGCAAAAAGTGGCCATACAGCAGGCCCTCTTGGAATGGCAGATGTTTTTACTGCTTTATTTTTTCATGCGCTCAAACATGATCCAAAAAATCCTTTTTGGGAGGAAAGAGATAAGGTAATACTTTCAAATGGCCATATTTGTCCTGTTTATTATGCGACGCTCGCTCATGCTGGATATTTGCCAATAGAAGAATTAATGACCCTTCGAAAATTTGGTTCACGATTGCAAGGACATCCCCATAGAGAATTTTTACCTATACTTGAGAGTAGTTCTGGTCCGCTTGGTTGTGGTCTTTCTCAGGCTGTTGGAATGACGCTTGCAGATAGAATAATAAATGGCAAAAATTCAACAAAACAATTTTATGCGCTTTTAAGCGATGGGGAACATGATGAAGGAAATACTTGGGAAGCATATATGCTTGCTGGAAAAGAGAAATTGCAAAATCTTACAATAATAATTGACCGAAATAATATTCAGATAGATGGCTTTACTGAAAATATTTTACCGCTTGAGCCATTCAGACAAAAACTTGAAGCTTTTAATTTGGATGTTCAATCAATCGATGGAAATGATTTCAAGCAAATCATTGAAGCCATTGAAAAAGCTCAAGGTGTAACGGATAAGACATCAGTTATCATTGCAAATACCATTCCTGGAAAAGGTGTCAAAGAATTTGAAAATAGATATGAATGGCATGGCAAACCGCCAACAAAGGAAGAAGGGGAAATGGCTTTAAAAGAATTACGAGAAAGAAGTTAAAAGTTCATCCGCCAAAATTTTTTATAAAATTTAATCGGGTAAATAATAAAGTAAAAAAAATGCAAAAAAAGAAATCAAAAGAAAATAAAGACGAAAGAATAACCGATTTTCTTTTCGAAGTGGGAACAATGAGAAAACTTCTTCGTATGCACAGACAAGTTCTTTTTACTGAAGACACGACAGATTCTATTGCTACTCATTCGTATAGGGTTGCAATTATTGCTTGGATGATCGCAAAAATTGAGGGAGCTGATCCGTATAAGACCGTCATGATGGCGCTTTTTCATGACATTGGAGAAATTAGATCAGGAGATCATAACTGGATCCATAAAAAATATGTGAAGATCTTTGAGGATGAAATTATTGAAGAACAATTAGGTACTCTTCCATTTAATGACCTTTTTGATTTTTTGAAAGAATACGAAATTCGTGAAAGTAAGGAATCGATCATTGCCAAAGATGCAGATATTATTGATCAAATACTTTTGCTTCGTGAATATGAGTGGCAAGGAAACAAAGAAGCCCATACTTGGCTTGATGGAAAAAGAGGTCCTGCAAGTAAAATTGTAAATAGATTAGTTTTAGCTTCATCAAAAAAACTGGCTGAGACAATTACAAAAAGAGATCCATCAAAATGGTGGGTCAATATTTATACAGGTAAAAATAGATAAATTGGACAATGGCATGGAAATTTATTTTATTCATAAAGATATAAAAAAATTCTTAGATGACCATTTGGATCAAGGGGCTAAATCAAAATATGCAAAGGTTATCGAATTGTTGATCGTTGAGGAATACAAGTTGAGTATGCCTTATAGTAAAAAATCGAACAGGATTTATATGAATTAAGGATAAAAAGTACACAGAATATAAGGATATTTTATACTTTTCAAAATGATTCGATTATTTTTTTACACGCAATTTTAAAGAAAACACAGAAGCTTAACAAAAGAGATATTGAGGTTGCTAGACAAAGAATTAGGTGGTTGAAGTAATATAACATATATGTTATATTAAACACTATGAAAAAGCCAAAAATTAAACTTATACCATTCAAAAATATTAAGACCGAGTGGATGAAGGATCCAGCTTTTAAAAAAGCTTATGATGATTTAGATTTTGAGTTTCAACTTATCGAAGCTTTGATAAAAGCTCGTGCTCGAAAAAATCTTACTCAGAAAGAGCTTGCAGAGAAAATTGGAATAGCTCAGTCTGCGCTTGCAAGATTTGAGTCAGGGGGAGCAAATCCAACTTTATCTTTTTTGAAAAAAGTGACTGAAGGTCTTGGTATGAAGTTAATTGCAAAGTAAGTTGAAAGTTTATAAGGTTCATAAAGTTTGTAAAGTAAAATGTATAAATTAGTCACACATGTTCCACTATCACATTCAGACAAGGTTCGCGAAGCGATGGCTAATGCTGGGGCGGGAAATTTTTCTCATTATTCCTTTTGTTCTTTTACCACAAAAGGAATAGGTAGATTTAAAGGTGATGAGAATTCAAATCCTGCTGTTGGTGAAAAAGAAAAATTAATGGAGGTTGAAGAAGAAAAAATTGAGGTTATTCTTGAGGAAGATAAAATTAAGGATGTAATCAAAGCAATAAAAGAAGTCCATCCTTATGAAGAAATACCGATTGAAGTTTGTGAACTTGAAGATATAGAAAAATATAAATAATAAATAAAAAAGATGGCAATTAAACCTAAATGTGATTTTTGTAAAGAGGAACTCAATGAATTCGGTGGAATTCTTTTAAGTCCGCCAGATAAGAAAAGTATGGTCAAGAAATATCATATCTGTAAAAAATGTTTTAAAAATATAATAAAATAAATGTTAAATAAAAATCTAAACAAAAAAATATTTGATAAGGATGTAGCACAAGTACCAATTAGAAAAGGTTGGAATGCGAATACATGGAGCATTACAAGGCCGGAGCTCTTCAGAGCGAGGCGGGGTCGCGGAATTTTTCATCAGAAAAATATCTGTGACTTGGTGAAGGTTTCCTTCTACAAAACTATATGATTAATCCAAAATTAAAACTAAATATTAAAATTTTTGACAAGGAAGTTGAACAGATTCCAATTCGTAAGGGTTTTGGAGAAGGCTTATTAATTGCAGGAGAGAAAGACCAAAAAATAGTAGCACTTTGTGCTGACCTTACTGAGTCTACCCAGATGATTTTTTTCAAAGAAAAATTTCCTGAAAGATTTATTGAAATTGGGGTAGCGGAACAAAATATGGCAGCTGTAGCCTCAGGAATTGCTGCTGGAGGATTATTGCCTGTAATTTCTTCTTACGCTATGTTTTCTCCGGGAAGAAACTGGGAACAGATACGAACTACAATTTGTTACAATGATAGAAAAGTTGTTATTGCGGGAAATCATTCTGGTGTTTCTGTCGGTCCTGATGGAGGAACCCACCAAGGGATAGAAGATATTGCTATTACTCGAGTCATTCCAAACATTACCGTTATTTCTCCTTGCGATGCTATTGAGGCAAGGAAAGCGACAATCGAAGCTTTGAATGGAAAAATTTCTACACCAGTTTATATTCGTTTAGCACGAGAAAAAACTCCAGTCATTACGACAGAAGAAACTCCTTTTGAGATAGGAAAAGCAAGTGTTTTTTATGAATCCAGCAGTAGAAATCTTTTGCCTGAAGTAACAATCATTGCAACGGGAGCCTTAGTTCAACGAGCTCTACTTGCTGCAAAAGAACTAGAAGAAGACGGCGTTGGAACAATTGTAATAAATCTTTCAACTATAAAACCAATAGATAAAAAAACAATAATTGAAGCTGTCCAAAAAACTAAAGCTGTTGTAACCGTTGAAGAACATCAAGTAAACGGAGGAATGGGATCTGCTGTTGCAGAAGTATTGGCAGAAAATTTTCCAGCCCCAATAGAATTTATTGGAGTAAAAAATAAATTTGGCCAATCTGGAAAAATGGATGAATTGATCGAGCATTATGGAATGGGAGTAAGTTCCATAAAAGAAGCCACCCTAAAAGTAATTTCTAGAAAATGATAAACAAAGTAGTTGTTGGTGGAATATATAGTCACTACAAAAATCCCAGTAATACATATAAAGTAATTGACATTGCCAAAAATTCTACTGATCTTTCTGATATGGTTATATACGAAGCACAGTACGAAAATACTTTGGCTAAGTTGTGGGTAAGACCTATTGAGGAATTTTGTGGAGAGGTTATTGTTGAAGGAAAAAAAGTGAAAAGGTTTGAAAAGATTGATTAATAATATTTGTCATTCCCGCGCAGGCGGGAATCCAGTCTATTAATATTCAAGTAAATTATCAGATAAATCTTTCCATTCTGGATTTTCTTTTTCAATAAGTTTCATCTTCCATTTTCTGTTCCATTTTTTAATAGCTTTTTCTCTTTGAATTGCAGATTCTGGGTCAGTAGTATACTCATAATAAACAAGCATATTTACATTGTATTTTTTGGTAAATCCTTCTATTGATTTTGACTTATGTTGCTCAACTCTTTGTAAGAGGTTGCTCGTAATACCAATATACAATGTTCCATTCTTTTTACTTGCCATTATGTAGACGTAGTAATTTTTCATTTGGTTCAATTAAACTGGATTCCCGCCTGCGCGGGAATGACAGAAAATATATTCATAAATTCATTATTTTCTAGTCAACTGGATTCCCGCCTGCGCGGGAATGACAAACTGAGAAGTTTGCTTAAATTAGATTTTTCTGGATCTGATTTCTTCGGACAATAATTCTATTGCCCTATTTCTTGTCATTGCTCCAAGGGTTCCTGCTCTTCCTTCAAGTGTAACTGTATTTTCTTCAACTTCTTTTTTTCCAATAACTGCTAGGTAAGGAATTTTTGCAATTTTTGCATCTTTAATTTTTTTACCAAGACTTTCTGCTTCTTCTACAATCTCAAATCTTATATTAGATTCCTCGAGTAGTTTTCCAAATTCTTTAGCGTTTTCAATTTCGTCATCACTAATTGGAAGAATTTTTACTTGAACAGGGGAAAGCCAAAGAGGAAAATGCCCTGCAAAATGTTCTATCATTACTCCCATAAATCTCTCGAGTGATCCTGAGATAGCTCTGTGAATTACGACAGGCCTTTCTTTCTCACTTTTTTCATTGATGAATGAGAGGTCAAATCGCTCTGGAAGGTTAAAATCGCTCTGGATCGTAGCCAACTGCCATTGTCGCCCTATTGCATCTTTGAACATAAAATCGAGCTTTGGGCCGTAAAAAGCCGCTTCGCCTTCAACTCTTTTGTAGTTAAGTTCGTTTACTTTTGCTGCTTTTTCGAGTGAATTTTCTGCAATGTTCCAAGCTTCATCTGTTCCTAAATATTTACTTTTGTCATCTCCTCGGACAGAAAGCGATACCCAGTATCCTTCCATCATTCCCATTGTTGTGTAGAATTTTTTGATGATGCTTACAATTGTAGAAACTTCTTGTTCTATTTGTTCGATACGGCAAAATAGGTGTCCATCGTCTTGTGTAATTGCACGCACTCGAGTTAGTCCTCCAAGCTGGCCAGATTTTTCATCTCTGTAAACTGTGGCAGGCTCAAAATATCTTACGGGCATATCTCTGTAAGAAAATTGGTTGTCTGCAAAAATTTGCATATGGTGAGGACAGTTCATCGGCTTCATAATAAATTTATCTTCTTTGCCTTGAACTCGAAAAAGTTCATCACCAAATTTTGCGGCGTGGCCGGAGGTTACGTAAAGAGCTTCTTTGGCAATGTGAGGTGTCCACACGCGAGAATATCCTTTGTTTTTGTGAAGTTCCCAAAGATAATCTTCAATTTCTTTTCTAATGACCATTCCTTTTGGTTGCATTAGAGGAAGTCCTGCTCCAATTAATTCTGAAACTGTAAAAAGTTTTAATTCTTTTCCAAGTTTTCTATGATCTCTTTTTTCTGCCTCAGCCATCATTTTTTCATATGCTTCTAGCTCTTCTTTTGTATTAAAAGCTAAACCATAAATACGAGTAAGCATTTTATTTTTTTCATCTCCTCTCCAATATGCTCCTGCTAGGCGAGAAAGTTTAAATGAATCTGCTGTAATTTCTTTTGTTGGTTCTTCAAGATGTCCTCCACGACAAAGGTCTGTAAAATCTGCACAAGTATAAAGTGTAATTTTTTCACCCTTAGAAACGATCTCATCAATTAATTCTAGTTTGTATTGATTGCCTTTAAAATATTCTTTGGCTTCTTTTTCGCTTACTTCTTTATGAGAAAATTTTTCCCATTTCGAAAGACTCTTTCGCATTTCTCTTTGGATGTCTTTTAGAGAGGTTTCTGTGATCGGAGTAGAAAATTCAAAGTCATAATAAAAACCATTATCGATCGCAGGACCAATAGTATTTTTTGCATCTGGATAAAGCTTTAAGACCGCACTTGCTAGTAAGTGAGCTAGAGTGTGGCGCTTATGTTCTAGGTGATTATTTGTTTGCATATGAATAGATTAACATAAAAATTGGCACAAAAAAATTGCACCGTGAGATGGTGCAAACTCTCAATTAAGAGATGAATAGTTGACCTTCAGGGACAACATTTAGGATTCTGAATGGTCCATCAATTCTTTCTCCCAGACAGATATTTGTCAGGATTAATCGGATTGAGGCACACTCAGCAACTCCGGCGCACTTTTCGTTGTCGAACATGATCTTGGCTTCGTGACAAATTGCCTTGGCTGTATCTTCATCGATTCCTTGTGGAAAGTCGATGGTTGATGTCGGACCATGATTTTTGTCGACTCCGAAGTACACTAAAAGCGAAGTGATAGGTTTCATAGGTTCATTTGTTCCTCTTTATCTAATCACCAGAACACATAAAAAACAAGAGGAGGTTTCCAAAATTTAGACTGATCTAATTTTGTCCGCCACAATACTTTGAGTTCCGTTTCGCATAGAAATTTTTCCTTCAATTGCCAAACATTTTTCTGGAGTTATTTTTCCTTTAATTCCTTCATAAATTGTACTAAAGACTACAACTTCCATTGAAGATGTATAATCAGAAACTTTCATAAATGCCATAAGGTCGCCTTTTTTTGTTCTTACTTCTTTTATTTCTGCTGGGATTCCAATGATCAAAACTTTTGTTCCATCTTTGGCCGATTTAGTTTTTTCAATTGAGATTTCTTTTTGAATTAATTTTTCTCTAATTCTATCGAGAGGGTGACCAGAAATAAATAAGCCGAGCAAGTCTTTTTCCCAGGCAAGTTTTTCTGTTGCTGTTGCGATTTCACAATCCACCATTTGAATTGTTCCATCATTTGATCCAAAAAGAGAAACTTGGTTTTTTATTTGGCCGTGAGATTCTTTGTAAAAAGCTAAAATATTTTCAAGATTTCCAAGAAGGTAGCCTCTCTCCCCGAATTCTTCAAGTGAACCACTTTTAATTAGGGCTTCTAAAGATTTTTTATTTAGATTTCTATCACCAACTCGAAGTAAAATATCCTCAAGAGATTTAAATTTTCCTCCTTTTTCTCTTTCTTCTATAATCACTCCAGAAATTCCTTCACCAAAGTTTTTGATCGAATTAAGTCCGAAACGAATTTCTTCTATTCCTTCAGGATCTTTCACAACTGTAAACATTTCAAAACTTTCGTTAATACTTGGTGCCAAAACTTTTATATTCATTCTTTTGCATTCATTAACTGATTCAGAAACTTTATCCACATCTCCTGATTCATGAGTAAGAACAGCACTCATATATTCTGCAGGGAAGTTCGCTTTCAAATATGCGGTAATATAGGCAACTCGTCCATAAGAAACGGAGTGAGCTTTGTTGAATCCATAAGCAGCAAAAGGCTCGATCCAAGCCCAAAGTTCGGTGGCTTTTTTTTGACTCCATCCAGAATGCTTTACAGCACCTTCAATAAAATGTTTTTTTTGTTTTGCCATTTCTGCTGGAATTTTTTTACCAACAGCTTTTCTAAATTTATCCACTTCATCCCAGGTGTATCCAGAAATATTGTGAGCGATCATCAAAAGGTCATCTTGATAAACAAGAACCCCGTATGTTTTTTTAAGAATTTCTTCAAGTGCAGGATCAAGATAAGTGATAAGGCTCGGATTGTGTTTTCGTTCAATATAAAGAGGAATAAACTGCATCGGTCCTGGTCGATATAAAGCAACCATAGCGTTAATATCGTGAATACTTGTTGGTTTTAGTTCAACCAAAAATCTTGTCATTCCTTCACCGTTTAATTGGAAAGTGTCTGAGGTTTCTCCACGAGCCAACATTTCATATGTTTTTTTATCATCAATTGGAATATTTTCGTAATCTATTTTTATCCCTTTTAATTTTTCTACTAATTTTATTGTGTCGGCAATAATTGAAAGGTTTTTTAATCCAAGAAAGTCGAACTTCAAAAGACCAGCTTCTTCGATTGAATACATATCGTATTGAGTAATAATTTTACTTTCTCCTTTTGTATCAAACTGAAGAGGAGTAAAATCTGTCAAATTTGTTGGAGCCATCACCACTCCTGCGGCGTGAACAGAAATATGTCTGGCACAACCTTCAATTTTTTGCGCCATGTCAATTATTTTTTTTGTGTCTTCTTCTTTGTCATACATTTCTTTAAGCTCTTTTGTTTCCACAAGAGCTCTTTCAATTGTCATTGGAAATCCCTGACTTCCCATTGGAATTGTTTTTGAGATTCTGTCTCCTATTGCAACTGGGTATCCAAGAGCACGCGCAATATCACGAACTGAACCGCGAGCAGCCATAGTACCGAAAGTTCCGATTTGGGCTACTTTTTCTGCTCCGTATTTTCTTTTAGCATAGGCAACAACTTCATCTCTTCTGTTGTCGGCGTAGTCCATATCAATATCGGGAGGGGAAGGACGATCAGGGTTTAGAAATCGTTCGAATGGAATTTCATATTCCAAAGGATTGATGTTTGTGATCCCTGAAAGAAAAGTTACAAGAGAACCAGAAACCGAACCTCTAATGTTTGAAAGAATATTATTTTCCTTTGCAAAACGAAGAAGGTCGGCCACTACAAGAAAGTACGGTCCATATCCTTTGTTGCGAATAATTCCAAGTTCATATTCAGCTCTTGTTACTGTTTCTGTGTTTTGTTCTACATTTCTTTTTGCAAAACCCTCGTACACAAGACGTTTTAATTCATCGTCTGCTGCTAATCCTGAAACGATTTTAATATCAGGAAACACCCATTTTCCTAATTCGATTTCGATGTTACATTTTTCTACGATCTCTTCATTATTTTTAAGTGCCTCCGGCATATCTTTAAAAAGTTTTTCTGCCTGTGCCGAAGAGATAAAAGAAAAATCTCCATCGTCATCCTCCGCACTTCTTCCTCCAAAGGTACGTTGAACCTGCATTAATGTATTGCGGGCTTGTTTATCTTCTGGTTCAATATAATAAACATCGGCTGATGCAACTATTTTAATATTTTTATTTTTTGCAAAATTTTCTAATCTTTTCATTACCTCATCATGATCTTCAATTTCTGGGTGTTTTGTAATTTCTAAATAAAAATCATCTTTGAAAGTTTTTGCTAAAAAATCCGCCCAGTCTTCTGCTTTTTCTTCGTTTGAATTTCGGAGCGCTGTACTAATGTCTCCGCCCCAAGCAGGAGAAATAGCAACAAGACCCTCAGAATATTTTTCAATTAGTTCACGATCGAGACGGGGTTTGTAATAAAAACCTTCTAGGTTTGAAAGAGTTACAAGTTGAATTAAGTTTTGATAGCCGACTGCATTTTTTACAAGTAAAACTAAACGAGTTCTTTTGTTGTCTATTCTTGGTTCGCGGTCAGTTCGTGTTCGTGCTGCAACATAAAAATCCACGCCAATAATTGGTTTAATATTAAAATTTTTGCACTCTTTATAAAATTCAATTGCGCCATACAAGTTTCCTGCGTCTGTTAGGGCAAGGGCTGACATATTATCTTCTTTGGCTTTGTTCACTAGGTCAGAAATTTTTGGAAGCGCCTGAAGTAACGAGTAATGGCTGTGGACATGTAGGTGGGTAAATTTGGACATATTCCAATTCTAACATAGACGTATATTTATGCAGTGATTAATGGATAGAGGTGAGTAAAAAACCAACTTGGGAGTCCGACTCCCAAGTTGGTGAATTTTGCTAAAAAAAATGACAATCAGGTGTTAGTTGATTGTCGTTTGAATTTGCCCCTTTCGGAATACCAAAAAGGTTTTTCGTTATTTTCATGGCTCAAAGTCATACTGATCACTAATTTATCAGTGCTTTTCTGGTCTGTATACCAACGATTTTTGAGTTCTCTTGCGAGAAAGATTGCTTCGATTGGACAAGTAGCCTCAATGACTTTTTGCCATTCTTCAATAACACAGCCGGGATTAGCTGATCTTACGGAATGGTGAAAACAAAAGTTCATGGTTTATGCAATACTATTCTTACCAAAATTTATGTCAAATACTGAATATGAATTTACCCAGCACTAAAATACAAATATTTTTGAGATGAAGATGAAAATAAATAAAAAAATAAAATATTCAGCAAAATGCATCAATTCAATTAGCGCTGGGTATATTGTGGGAATTGATGAAGCAGGAAGGGGACCGATCGCTGGTCCTGTTTCGGTTGGGGTATTTGTGACCACGAAAAATTTTTCTTTAAAATTAAGAAAAATTTTTCGTGGATTAGACGACAGTAAAAAACTTTCTGAAATTCAACGAGAAAAGATCTTTTCATTGATCGAAAAATCTGTAGAAAAAGATGAAGTAAATTTTTCTGTAATTTTAGTATCAGCAAAAATTATTGATAGGAAGGGAATTACTTACGCAGTCCAAGCTGGTATTGATAAAGGAATTAAAAAACTTAATTTAAATCATAAAGAGACTTTTGTATATTTAGATGGTCTTCTTAAAGCTCCAAAAGAATTTTCGCAAGAAACTGTAATAAAAGGGGATGTAAAGATTGCCGTAATTTCAGCTGCTTCAATTTGTGCAAAAGTGATTCGGGATAGACATATGAAAAAATTAGCTAAAAAATATCCAGATTACGGCTTTGAAAAACATAAAGGATATGGCACAAAAGAGCATTATAGATCATTGCTAAAACATGGTGCATCTTCTGAACATAGAAAAAGTTATCTCTAGTATTTGTTTTCCACTTGATTAAGTTTTTTAAACTGAGATAATTTAGGTATGAAAAAAAACCTCAATATTTTTATCTTTGCAATTTTATTTTTGGTAACATCTTCTGTTTTTTTGATTCCAGATTATCTTTTTGCCCAACAGATTCCAATTTCAGCGAGCTCGTCTCCGCAAAATAGTAATTTTGTGTTTTCTCCACGAGAAATACCTCCGCCAGATAAATCGAGTACAGATTTGAAATATCAATCGTTTACACCACAGGTGCCTTTGTTATATATAACAAACATAATCCTAGAAAAAGATCATGTTAATGCTGGGGAAATTCTTGCTGGTACGACTACAGTCTTCAACAATAGTAATTTTGATGCCCCTTCTGTAAAATTGGTTCTTTCTATAGTTGAACATGATTCAACTCTTGCTTCCAGTACTACTATTTTGGGTCGCTACGGCGAAAAGATCTTAGAAAATACTATTTTTTTGAGAGGTCACGAGCAGAGAGAAGTAGGTTTCTCATATGTAGTTCCTAAAACTGCAGGTTCAGGAAAAGGTTTAAGATTAAGTGTTTTATCTGTCCTTGATTCTGGTGTTCCAAGAGGAGCAAAAGAAATTCCAATATCAATATCAGGATTATCAAAACCAATACTTGTTGTAAATAATGTTTCTGTTGAGGTTAAAGGTATAAAATATTCTTCTCAACAAGGTCCAACTGTATACGCTGGAGATCAAGCTACGACAACTTTAATTTTTTCTGGAATTAAAGAAAAAATAAATGTAACCCCTAAAATATCTATTCATAAACTTTCTCCCGTGGGAGAAAAGGTCTTTGAACAAACTTTTGATCCAGTTATTTTAACTTCAAAAAATAAGATAATAAATATCCCTTTGCCTATTAGTAATATTGCTTCTGGTGTTTATTCTGTTTCAGTAGATCTCCTTTCTGAAGAAGGGAGTAATGTGACAGATACTGTATTTGTTCGTTATATTATAGGAGGTTCTATTGTTAATATTGAGAATGTCGCCATTGATAATTTAAGAGTTGAAAAAAAAGAATCTATCAATGTTAATTTAACTTTTTCGTCTTCTCCTTTTGATATTGTTAGAGGAGAGATACCTAAGGTTGGAATGGTAGATGTTTCAGTCTCTTTAATTGATTCGAATGGAATTGTTATTGCAGAGGGTATAAAACAAGTTAATTTAGATAATATAAATAATCTAACAACTCAACTTGCCTCGGTTAAAAGTGGGTTAATATCTAAAGCAGAAGTTACTGTCTTAAAAGATGGAAAAGAAATAGCACACCACATAACTCCATTTGATGGTTTTAAGGTACCGGAAAATGAAAAAAAACCTTTGAATATTTATATAATTATTATTTCTGTTTTGATCGTGCTAATCCTGATAATTGTTGCATCACTCTGGTTTTTTAAAAAGAAATCCAATTTAGGGGTAGCAATTTGTATATTAGGTGTAGGTCTTTCTGTTGCTTCGTTGATCTTTTTAAATGATGTAAAACAAGTGCATGCTCAGTATCCCGGAGGAGCCGCAGTATCAAGTGGTTGGTGGGGTTGGCCGGACACAACTTTGATACCTTACGTTTATCCAAATATTGGGGGAGATACATTGTTTGGACACGGACAATGGCTTTATTTTTCTGGTGCTATTTATTTAAATGTTTGTCTAAATGCTGCAAATGATGTTTACGCTACAATTAATGTTTATGATGAGTATTGGAACCTCACATATCAAAATTACGCTCTTTTGATATCTAGTGGTCAAGGAAGTCATGAAATCGTGTGGTGGGGTACTGGTTTTGGATTTTGGATACCTGCTCCAACATACGGAAAAGTTTTTTATGTTGATGTGATCGGAACTGATTATGCTAATGGAGTTAGTGACGATGGATCCACATGGGGTTGGGAGATTGATGGATATACTCGTACTCGTCTGCGATTACCACTTCCTGCGGTCAATGGTTCTTGTGGAGGAACAAATAATTCCTGTGGTGCTGGCACGTTATCAGACACAGCAGATAGTTCTTCTCAATATTTGTGGAACTGTATCGGTTCAAACGGCGGTTCAAATGCTCCATGCAGTTTGAATAAACCAATCAATGGTTCTTGCGGTGGAACAAATAATTCATGTTCAGCTGGTACTTTATCAGACACAGCGGATAGCTCGTCTCAATATTTGTGGAGTTGTCTTGGTTTGTATGGCGGTACAAATTCACCTCAATGTAGTTTGAGCAAAGTCACTGCTCCTGTTATTCCATCAAACTTTGTCTTAAATGTTTCAGGTTCTTCTTGTTCTGCTGGAGGAATAAATCTTTCTTGGTCACCTGTAACTGATGCAACATCATATAATGTTTATCGTTCATTAACTTCAAGTGGAACATATTCAAAAATTGCATCTGCTTTAACTTCAACAAATTATACAGATAATAATTCTCTAGCTTCTGGTACTATTTATTATTACAAAATTTCAGCTTCCAATTCAGGAGGAGAGTCTGGTTTGAGCTCATCAGTTCGATCTAATTCTTGTTCTTGTTCAAATGGTGCAATAGATCCTCCAGCATGTGCTACTTGCGATACTGCAAATGGTCAATATTATATTCCTAATGTAGGTTGCGCTTATAAATCTTCATCATCAGTAGGTATTTCAGTTTTTTCTATTGTTTCGAATCTTATAAATGTGGGAGGAAGTTGCGATCTTTCGTGGACATTAACTCCAAATCCTCCAGATGCAAGTTCAACTTGTAGTATTTACAAGGGAAGCGCTTTAATTAATTCATTTGATCCAAGTTCTGCAAATGGCACGTACACGGGTACTGGTACTAAAAATATTACAAACGAAACAACCTACAAATTATCCTGTTGGGAAAAAAATGCTCCTACTGTAGTTGTAAGTAAATACACAACCTGTAACATCAATCCAATTTCAAAAGAGGTTAACCCGTAGCTAATAAAATACAGAATAAATCAATAACAAAGGGTCGCACGCGAAGCGTGCGACCCTTTGTTATTGATCATTTGCTTTATTAGATTGGCAAGCTAGTTACTCAACACTAGTTGCTATTAAAAAGGTTTTGTTTTGATATAATATAAGTAAGAAATTTGTGGTTTTTAATCGGAAAAAATTATTCTTAAATACATGTTAGAAAAAATAAATAAAATAAGAAAAGCAATATGGAAGTTTAGGTATATATTACTTGCTGTCGCTTGTTTTATTTTTGTTACTTTTTCTATTTTCTATTTTTTCTGGTCAAAACAACATGCTTTGCAAAATACCAATATTCAACAAGTAAAACCTGCTATGACCGATGAAGAAAAATTAAAAATTCTAGCAGATCTAGCAAAAGCTGGAACAACTACTATTTCGGTAAAACAAAAAAATATAATTCTTAATAATTTAAAAAGTAAATCAACAACAACATTAACAAATGATCAAAAATTACAAATATTAGAAAATTTAAAAGCTAAGAATTAATTATGAAAAAGAATCTATATAAAATTTTGTTTCTAGTTGTCGGTATCTTTATTGCAGGGGCTATATCATATGTTCAAGCTTGGACTGGACCAACAGGAACTCCACCAACAAATAATGTTGATGCACCAATTAATGTAGGAGCAAGTGATCAAATAAAATCTGGGGGATTAAGTGTTGCTTCGCTTCAAAGTACTGGGAATATTGCGGCAAATGCGTACTGTGATGCGAGCGGTGGAAATTGTTCAACTCCTCCTTTTGGTGGTTCTTCAGCACCTGCTGGAATTGTAGCAGCTTTTAATTTAACAACATGTCCTTCTGGTTGGATACCTTCTGATGGAACAAATGGAACTAGGGATTTGAGAGGGGTTTTTGTTAGAGGTATGGAATCATTTAATGGAACTTTAACAAATCCTACTATTTCAGATAGAGATCCTGACAGAACCGGTACTTCTACTTTAGGGAGTTATCAAGCTGATATGTATGCGAGTCACACTCATTCTTTTACTGTTTCTGGAGCACCAATGAGCATTTACTATGGCGGAACAAACTTAGCTAATGGTCCTGGGTCTTTCGATGTGGGATGGATAGGGGGTACTATCGGATACAACGGAGGTAACGAAACTCGATCAAAAAACGTTGCGTTATTGTATTGTCAAAAAATATAATTGTTATAAAAAAGTTATATGCAAACCACTTTCATTAAGGATAAATTTTCTCTAATGAAAAAAATTATGAAAAAAAATCTTAGCAAACTATTATTCTCAGGAATCAGTACATCAATTATATTTGTTGTGATTTTTGTTATTTTTTTTCAAATAAATACAGTCAAGGGAGTGGGTACTGCAAAAAGTTTAACTGGATACGCTTGGTCGGATACTATAGGATGGATCGCAATGTCACCAGATGATTCTTATGGAGTGAAATTAAATAATGATGATACTGTCACTGGATATGCCTGGTCAGAAAATATTGGTTGGATAAAATTTGGTGGATTAGCTGGAACTGCGAATAATAGCTTAGTTTTAGGTGGTGGGGATATTGGTGCTAATTGGATAGAGCGAACTTCATTAGGTAATAAATATTGGCGAAGTATAACTTCATCCTCCGATGGTATTAAACTTGCAGCAGTTGTAGAAGGTGGTCAAATTTATACATCAATAGATAGTGGTATGACGTGGACACCAAGAGATTCAAATAGAAGGTGGTATTCAATTACTTCATCCTCCGATGGTATTAAACTTGCAGCAGTTGTATATAGTGGTCAAATTTATACATCAATAGATAGTGGTGTGACGTGGACTGCACAAAATTCAACCATTAGAAAATGGTCATATATAACATCTAATTCTGATGGAACTAAATTGTTTGCACTCGAGCAATTAAACGGGGAAGGTTCTCCGTATGGTCAAATTTATAGATCAACAGATAGCGGTATAACATGGAATGCTATAACTGTAGGAAATGCATATTGGAGTAGTATTGCTTCTTCAGCCGATGGTATGAAATTAGTTGCTACCGTATATTATGGAGGAAGAATATATACGTCAACTGATGGTGGTAATAATTGGACTCCAAGAGATTCAGGTAGATATTGGGGAGGTTCTGTGTCATCGCCAGATGGAACTAAGTTGGCTGCTGTGGTTGCAGGAGCATATGATTCTTCTGGTTATATATATATCAGCACAGATAGTGGCGTCACATGGACTCCTCATATGACAGATTCAAGTAGGAACTGGAGTTCTGTCACTATGTCTTCTGATGGCACTAAACTAGCTGCTGTGGCTTATTATTACGGAGGTAGTGAAAATATTTACACATCAAGTGATAGTGGTGCTACTTGGACGGCTAGAACTACTCCTAGTAATACGGGATGGAATTATTGGCAGTCGATTGTATCATCTTCAGACGGTAAAAAATTGGCTGTAGCTAAGTACGGTGGTCAAATGTATACATCAACTCCATCTGATCTAACTGTGACTGACGCAAATCTTACCGGTGAAAATCTAACAGGCTGGGCAAGAGCTTGTGCAGGAACGATAGGAGGTGATTGCAATTCGGCAACAAGAACGGACGGTTGGGACGGTTGGATCTCTCTTTCTGGTTCTAGTCCAACATACGGTGTTAAATTAAGTAACTCTCAAGGTTCTCATAATTATGCTTGGGGATCTGATGTGGTTGGTTGGATTAATTTTGGTAATGTAAGTATCGTAAATCCTTGTACGCCAACATATACTTGTACTCCTGATAATACAGGACAAATAGACAGTTGTACTGGTTTAACTGCAACTTGTTCAACAGGTCAAATGTGTGCTCCGTCATCAGGAATTTGTACTTATTTAGTTTCATCTGGAGTTGTTGTAGATTTTCTGGTATCACCAAATACAATTAATAAAAATGGAAGATGTAATTTATCTTGGAATTTATCAAGAATAGATGCAAGTTCAACTTGTGCTTTATATCAAGGAAGTACATTAATTAGTTCTTTCCCTCCTTCTAGTGTAAACGGAATATATTCTGATCTAAATATACAAAATGAAACAACCTACAAATTAACCTGTGGGGAAATGGCAACTAATGATCCAGCAATTCTAACTTCTAGTTCGTCAAAATATACAACCTGTAATATAAATCCAAGTTCAAAGGAGGTTAATTAAAGAAATGGTTTGCATGGAGTGTTTAGTGGATAGTGAATAATGCGAGAAAATAAAAATAATAGAAAAAAGGTTTAGGGCGGTCTAAAAGGTTTTAGACCGCCCTAAACCTTTTTAACTCAATAAAGACAACGTATTTTTCCACTCTAATTAGTCTTTTTGCGGTTTAATAATTTTTATTCCGCCAAATGAGAGATGTCGCGAAAGACGAGCGAAGCGAAGTAATTCACGACATCCGAACGACCTGTCCGCCATTGGCTGAGCCTTCAGGCGATGACAGGCGGGAGGCGGAACAAAGGGTAAATACCCCGCCTCTCGGGGGCGGTTTAAGTACGAGAGACCTAAATTTCTTACGAGCTCTGCTCGTGTAGAAATTGGAAATACTCTTGTGGTAAAAGCGAGTTTGGTATTTAATACCTCTGTCTGCTTGTTGCGAGGGACTTTATTCAATCTATGCTCTTAATCATTAAAAGCTTTGTTTTATTGGTCTTTCTCAACATTTATCATTTGAAGGAATAAAAAGCGAGGTCATTTTCTAATGATGGACTTGATAATTTCTACTACATGAGTATAATAATCAAATTATGGTAGTAAGAATGCGAAGCACCCGGTCACACACCGGAAATAGAAGAAGTCACCACGCTCTAAAAGCGCCAGCTTTAACTGCTTGCCCAAAATGCAAAAGTGCTAAATTAAAGCACCGAGCTTGCGGTACTTGTGGTTTCTACAAAGAAATTTCTGCTATCAAAGTTATCTCAAAAATCGAAAAGAAGGCTAAAAAAACAACTAAAAAATAAACAAAACGTTTAAAAAATTCATGTTCTTTATTATTACTCAAAGCTAAAAGCTTTAAGCAAAATGGCAAACCGGCACCTTTCAAGATCAATCGTACTTCAAACACTTTTTGAGTGGGATTTTAATGGTAACGACAACACCACTATTCCTGAAATTATGGATAGGGATATTGAAGAGTTTGCTTCGGGAGCAGGAGATGATGATTTTATTAAATCTCTTGCCGTAGGTGTTGCAAGCAAAAGAAAAGAATTAGACAAAATTATAGAAAAGGCAGCTCCAGATTGGCCACTTGATAAAATCGCAAACGTGGATAGAAATGTCCTCCGAATTGGTTTATATGAACTTCTTTTTTCTGACAGAACTCAGGTGCCTGCAAAAGTAGCGATCAATGAAGCGATCGAGCTTGCAAAAACTTACGGAGGTGGAACTTCTGGAAAATTTATAAACGGAGTTTTGGGTGCGGTTTATAAAGAACTCGGTGAGCCAGGAAAAGACGAAGAATCAAAAAGAAAAAAGAAAGATGTTGAAGTGCCTTATGAAGAAATGCCGATTGAAAAACTTGTTGGGGCAGTAGTTTATGCAAAAGAAGGAAGTTCTCTTTATTTGGCTTTAGTCCACGATGTTTTTGGTAAATGGACCCTTTCAAAAGGGCATACAGTAGAAGGTGAAAGTGACAGTGATGCCGTCAAAAGAAAAGTTCTCGAAGAAATGGGTGCAAATATAAAAAATGTTTTTGATAAATTAGGAGAAAATGAATATATTGCGACACATCCAACTGATGGAAAGGTGAGAAAGCAAGTAATTTACTATATGGCAGAGGCAGAATACAAAGATCTTAGGCTTGGAAATTCTGGCGGATTAGATGATGCAAAATGGTTCAGATTATCTGAAATACTTGACCTAAATTTTTATGATGATATTCTGCCGATTGTAACCAAGGCCCTTAATATCTTGGCGGCAAAGAAATAAGCCTAAAATTCAAAATGAAGGTTTTATGGTTAAAATCACAACTAGCAAAGATTTAAATATATTAGAAAAAAAATTAGACCTGAAATTTAATGATCAGAGTCTTCTTAAGACTGCTTTTACTCATCGTTCATATTTGAACGAAAATAAAGGAAAAGTTTTTGAACACAATGAAAGGTTGGAGTTTTTAGGGGATGCTGTTTTGGAGCTTTCTATTACACGATTTCTTTATGATAAATTTCCGCAGAAACCAGAAGGAGAATTAACCGCTCTTCGTAGTGCTCTTGTAAATTCTGTTATGCTTGCCTCAATTTCAAATGAACTAGGTTTTGAAGATTATCTTTTACTTTCTCGAGGTGAGACAAAGGATACAGGAAGAGCTAGACAATATATTCTTGCTAATACTTTTGAATCAGTTGTCGGAGCGATCTATCTTGATCAAGGTTATGAAATTGCAGATAAATTTATTGAAAAAGTTTTGTTTCCAAAATTAAGTCATGTAGAAAAAAATAAACTTTTTGTAGATGCAAAAAGTTCCTTTCAAGAAAAAGCTCAAGAGCAAACAGGTTTTACTCCATCATATAAAACTTTAAGAGAAATTGGTCCAGATCACGATAAAGAATTTATCGTCGGTCTTTATATAGGTACTGAACTTATTGGGGAAGGTAAAGGAAAAAGCAAGCAAGAAGCAGAGACAGATGCTGCGAAAAAAGGTTTGGAGAAGAAAGGTTGGTAACAAAACACAGACAGTTAGGACAGTACGCGGACAGACACAGAACAGTATGGAAATTTTGGTTAGGTAAGAGATTAAAAACAGCGAGATTTAGTCTCACTGCTTTTGTTATTATAAATAAAAAAATTCGTCGAATGAGTAGCTTAAGCTATTTTATTCGACGATGGTTAAAAATTGCGTATAAAAGCAATCATTGTACTTTCCATGAGAAGCAGGGAGTTTTACGAAGGCTGTTGGGCCAGGTGCACCTTCTGAGCTCCCAGTTGCAATGAAATGTCCATTGCCATTGTTTCGGATTATTCCTTGGAAGTGAGAGTCTTTTTTTGCAAGATCACTCCAAGTAACGCGTTCTTCAGGACAAATAAATAAAGTTGTCATTCGGAAAAGATAATATCATTCAATATATTTTTTAGATAGTTTTTGCAAAAAAAATCTCGCTAAATTAAAGCGAGTTTTATGGGAGAAAGATCTCAAGAAATTGAGCACGATCTCGTGATGTATTAAGGCTCATAGGACCACGATGTCTAATGCTTGATAGCCTGAATGCTTTCATGACCGAGTTCATTTCCTCCTGAGTCATTGTTGACCCTCCGATCTCGAACAAAAAAGAAAAAGGTCGAGCTGTTTGAGGAAGTTCTTCGAGCTTCCTTAATACATCTCCAACTTGAACGAGCAGGACTTGCGGTGTTTTCATTTCAGACATATTTTACCTTTAATATCATTTATGTAAACCCAGTTAGTAGATTTTGGCATAGCAATTCATTTGCGAGCCGAACAAACGGTAGTTTAAAGAAAATATCTTTGCATAAAAAAATATTGATAAAATAAAATTTTTAAAGAAATGATTTGCGAGTAAATAATGCCAAAATTCACTACTGGGTAAAACAATGAATTAATTGGTTTTTTTTGCTAAAATAAGGAGACATGAACCCGGTAGTATAAAAAGGCAAATGCCAATTTACTAACCGGATGAATCCAGTCACTGAAAAATGACATTAAAAGCTTAAACATACAGATGGTTGCAAACACAATTTTTCAAGTCGAATTTAAAAGTAATTTTGAAATAGGCTACGCTTTCAAAAGCGATGTCATTTTCTAGTGCTGGATGAATCTTAAATCCCTAGAATTAAATGGTTTCAAATCTTTTGGTAAAAAAACCATTCTTGAATTTACCACGCCTATTACCTCTATTGTCGGACCAAACGGAAGTGGAAAATCAAACGTTGCAGAATCTTTTAGATTTGTTCTTGGAGAACAATCCATTAAAAGTATGCGAGGTAAAAAAGGAGAAGATCTTATTTTCAATGGATCAAGTGATGCAGGAAGATCAAATCGCGCATCGGTAAAACTTTGTTTTGATAACAAAAAAAGATTATTCAATGTTGATTTTGACGAGGTGACAATTGAAAGAGTTGTGTACCGAGACGGAGTCAATGAATATTCGATCAATGGAAGCAAAGTAAGATTGAAGGATATTACTGAACTTTTATCTAGTGCTCATATTGGCTCTTCAGGTCATCATATAATTTCACAAGGTGAAGCTGATAGGATCTTGCATACCAGTCCAAAGGAAAGAAAAGAAATGATCGAAGATGCTTTAGGCATTAAAATTTATCAATACAAAAAAGAAGAAAGCGTTAGAAAACTTGAGAAGACCGATGAAAACATCAAACAAGTCGAATCTTTAAGAAGGGAAATTGCTCCGCACTTGAAATTTTTAAAGCGCCAAGTAGAAAAAATAGAAAAATCGAAACAGATCCGCGAAGAACTTATTTTTAAATCAAAAGAATATTTTGCTTTGGAAGAAGCTCATATTAATTTTGAAAAACAAAATTCATACAGAGAAAGACAGGCTCCTGAACAAGAGCTTAAAGATCTTCAAGCAAAACTAAAACAGGCTCGCTTAATAATAGAAGAGAGTCAAAAGGGAACAGACGAGTCTTCAAAGATCCTAGAACTTGAAGGAAAGCTTGGGGCATCAAGAAGGCATAAAGATGAAATTGTCCGCGAATTAGGACGAATTGAAGGGGAAATTTCGTACATCATCAAAACGATCTCGATCGAGAAGCAAAACATGGAAAATTCTGGCAAGCCTGTTCCTGTGTCTGAAATTGAAATTTTGGCAAACGAAATAAAAGAAGAAATTCAAAAAGCAGAATCTGTCGGCACTCTAGAAATTTTTAAAGAAACTTTGCATAAAGTAGGAAATATTCTTTCTACTTTTATAAATAATAGTAAAACTTCTACTTCTCCTGCTCTTGAAAGACTTCAGGGTGAACTCGAAACTCTGCGTTCAAAAGAGAAATCTCTTCAAGAAAATTTTAATA
>Ga0172379_10002427_pt1 | contig 32960 bp, 33 predicted proteins | sample GrowelOW334metaG_FD_119756 | JGI IMG/M metagenome (GOLD analysis project Ga0172379, IMG submission 119756) | Groundwater microbial communities from an aquifer near a municipal landfill in Southern Ontario, Canada - Groundwater well OW334 metaG | ecosystem: Environmental > Aquatic > Deep...
CAATCGAAGAATCGCCACCCGATCTCCGTACCGTTGAACGATGTGGCGCTGGCCGTCCTCGTGCGACAGGTAGGGAAGCACCGTGAGCGGGTTTTTACGTTCCGGGGCAGGCCCATCAACTCGGTCAATACGAAAGCCTGGCATGCGGCCCTTAAACGGGCAGGCATCGAAGATTTCCGTTGGCATGACTTGAGGCATACCTGGGCGACCTGGCAACGACAGGCGGGCACACCAACTCATGAGCTGCAACGATTGGGTGGGTGGCGTACCGGGGCGATGGTGGAGCGATATGCCCATCTTGCGCCGGAGAGCTTGGCAGTCGCGGCTTCACGGTTGGATTCCGTTCTCGCTGGCTACGATTTGGCTACGTGGGACACCAAAGAAAAACGGCCCCCATCGCTGGAGGCCGCTGTATGACTGGTGGGCTGTGAGTGGCTCGAACACTCGACCTACGGATTAAGAGTCCGCTGCTCTACCAACTGAGCTAACAACCCGAATGAAGAATTATATCTTACGGTGGTGGGTCGGCCGAGATTCGAACTCGGGACCAACGGATTAAAAGTCCGCTGCTCTACCGACTGAGCTACCGACCCAGCCTAGAAGGGCGCGAATCCTACAGACCTTCCCGGGGGCTGTCAAACCTGCCTGAAAAACCTGACAACTTTCGAGTATCGCCGGCGAACCAACAAAAAAAACGCAACCCGACTGGGGCTGCGCTTAATCCACACCAAAGGAGGAGGGTGGAGGAGACAAGGGTCGAACACGGACTGACTTAATCTGTTTGCTGCGTCAATCGGTGTTCAGTTGCAACAATTCTCACACAGCCTTTGCTGCTATGCAAGATTTTTTTGTGCATTGCGCAATTACTTGGCTTCATAAGAGTTTGCTTAAGTTACAACTAATTGATTATATGTATAATTAATGAATTAATTCTATATTCTGAGCCAGCAAGTTTGTCTATACTGCTTTGAGCAAGTAGCTTGAATGGGTAAATCGGCTCGGTTTGGTGCGACGCCATATCCGCATTTCGGCACCATCGCTAGAATGCTGACTATTGTCTGAAGGAGTGAGCGGCATGGAATGCACGGTACGCTGGCATGAGGGGATGAGCTTTGTTGCCGAGACCGGCAGTGGTCATCTGGTATGCATGGACGGCGCGCCTGAAGCGGGCGGTCGCAACCTGGCGCCACGACCCATGGAACTGCTGTTGGCCGGGACCGGGGGCTGCACGGCCTTTGATATTGTGCTCATCCTGAAACGCGGCCGCCATGAGGTCAGCGGATGCGAAGTGAAGCTTCAGGCCGAGCGCGCGGAGATGGATCCCAAGGTATTCACCAGGATCAACATGCACTTTGTGGTGACCGGGAAGAATCTGAAGCCCGAGGTTGTCGAGCGCGCGGTGAAACTGTCCGCGGAGAAATACTGCTCGGCGTCGATCATGCTCGGCAAGACCGCCGCGATCGACCACACCTTCGAGGTGGTTGAGGCTTAGTCAGGCAACGTATGACAGCTTCGTCATCACCTTCGATGACATTTTCATGGCCAACTTGACGGGCAGCGGCAGTTCCCGGGCGCCGAAATGAGTCGCCGTTTCAGCATGGCGAACCTCGTCGACTTTCATCTGCTCAAGTACTTCCCATGACTTGCGATCTTGTGCCGGCAGGCTGGCTTTGTGGCTCTCAAGGTGCCCTTCCACCTGACGTTCGGTTTCGGCCAGAAAACCTAGACTCCAGGCATCGCCGCATTTTCCGGCGAGCAAGCCGATAGCCAGTGAACCGGCGTACCAGAGCGGATTGAACAGGCTCTTGCGACCACCCAGTTCGGCAATGCGCCGCTCAGTCCAGTTGAGATGTTCGGTTTCCTCCCACGCTGCCTGGTCCAGCTCACGCTTGACTGCCGGATCGCGCGAGCTCAGCGCCTGGCCCTGATACAGAGCCTGGGCGCAGATTTCGCCGCAGTGGTTAACCCGCATCAATGCAGCGACGTGGCGCCTTTCATGCGCGTCCATCTCGGCCTCGGGCAGGTCCGCACCAGGCATCGGACGGCGGGTCGGTGCGGCGGCAAAGACGGCGCGTAGCGCCTTGTCGAATTCCGGAATGAGGGTGTCGATCAAGAAGGTCTCTCGGCTATCAGTTTGCATTGGGATGTTTGCCCAAACGCAAGGCATTGCGCCCTTCGTCAGCCGTGTTGATGGCGACACCCGCCGGGCAAAAGAAATCGTGGCTCAGCGCAGCATGGTGCCGATTGACCGGCTTGTTTTCGATCGGTCGCCACTCGTTGCGGAGGGCGCGCGACTTCATCCATGTGCCGTCACCATGACCTGTCGCGTAGTGCTTCCAGGTGCTCTCCTTGCAATTGATGCCCTCGAAGCTGACGTTTGTCGCTCCCCCTGACGTCCGCACTACCAGCACATAGCGCACCACGCGGTCGGCGCCGACAGCCAGCGTACTGGCGTCGATGAAATACTGGTTGGTGGCCACCGCACTGACATAGAACTCACGCAGGTTTTCCTGCTTAGGAAATGCGGGTGGCTCACTCTCCAGTTCCTGCCAGGGCTGTTCTTCCTCGTCACCTTGGTATTTGTTCGGCGCTGGAACGCCCATCATGGGAGAGCCGAACTGCGCGGCCGCACTCCCCATCACACCGGCCAGAACGAAAGCCAACCAGCGCTTCATTTCGTATCGCCCACCGTGTCTGTCTCCCAGCGCGGTATGCGCTCGTCCGGATGCACGAACAGCAAGCGCGCCAGTTCGAGCAACGCTGTCTCATACACGCCGCGCTTGAACTCGATCACGTTGCCCAGCGGCACCCAGTAGCTGCTCCAGCGCCAGGCATCGAATTCCGGGTGATCGCTGGCACGCAAGCAGACGTCGGTGTCACGGCCGACCAGGCGCAGCAGAAACCAGATCTGTTTCTGTCCCTTGTAGGTACTGCGCCATTCGCGGCGAATCCAGTGCTTCGGCACTTCATAGCGCAACCAGTCACGCGTGCGGCCGATAATCCGCACATGTTCGGGCTTGAGGCCGGTTTCCTCCTGCAGTTCGCGCAGCATTGCCTGCTCGGGCGTTTCGCCCTTCTTGATGCCCCCCTGCGGGAACTGCCAGGAATGTTCGCGGATCCGTTTGCCCCAAAAGACCTCGTTGCGACTGTTGACCAGAACGATGCCGACGTTCGGGCGAAAGCCTTCACGATCGAGCATGATGCATATTCCAATGATTGACTGGTAAACATTCTTTCACAATCGCGCCCCGCTGGAAAGCTGCATCTGCCGAATCTGCAAATTCGCGGTCGAAGGTAAAATGCGCACTTTCCGCTTTTCAGCCCAACGCCATGCTCGCCAGCCAGTTCTTCATCGCCACCCTCAAGGAAGCTCCCTCCGACGCCGAAATCGTCAGCCACAAGCTGATGCTGCGCGCCGGCCTGATCCGCCGCCTCGCCGGCGGCATCTATACTTGGATGCCGATGGGTTTGCGCGTGCTGCGCAAGGTCGAGAACATCGTGCGCGAGGAGATGAATCGTGCCGGAGCCATCGAGTTGCTCATGCCGGCGGTACAACCTTTTGAATTGTGGGAAGAATCCGGTCGCGGCCCGAAGTACGGACCGGAGCTTCTGCGTTTCAAGGACCGCCACCAGCGCGAATTCGTGATTGGCCCGACTCACGAAGAGGTCATCACCGACGTGGTGCGCCGCGAGGTGAAGAGCTATCGCCAATTGCCCCGCCATTTCTACCAGATCCAGACCAAGTTCCGCGACGAGATCCGGCCCCGCTTCGGCGTCATGCGCGGGCGCGAGTTCCTGATGAAGGACGGCTATTCCTTCCACACCTCGTACGCTGATCTGGAACGCGAATACCACAATATGTACGACACCTACAGCCGCATCTTCACCCGTCTCGGCCTGCAATTCCGCGCCGTGGCCGCGGATACCGGCGCCATCGGCGGCACCGGCTCGCACGAATTCCACGTCCTGGCGGACTCGGGCGAAGACGCGATTGCCTTCTGCCCGGCGTCGGACTATGCAGCCAACGTGGAACTCGCCGAGGCCGTGGCCCCGCCAACAGTCGGCGCTGGCGGCCCGGCGCCAATGGAAAAAAAGGCCACCCCGAACAAAACCAAGTGCGAAGACGTGGCGGCTTTCCTCGGTCTGCCGCTGACGCAAACGGTCAAGGCCATCGCCGTGATGACCGAACAGGAAAGCGGCAGCGAGTTCGTCCTGCTACTGCTGCGCGGCGATCACGACCTGAACGAAATCAAGGCACAGAAGGTGATCGGCGAATTCCGCTTCGCCCGCGACGAGGAAATCGTCGAAGCCCTCGGCTGCAAGGCCGGCTACATAGGCGCGGTGGGGTTTGCCGGCAGAGTCGTCGCAGATCGCAGCGTCGCAGCCATGAGCGATTGCGTCTGCGGCGCCAACGAAGAGGGCTACCACCTTACCGGCGTCAATTTCGGTCGCGACCTGCCGATACCGAAGACCGTTGCCGACATTCGCAACGTGGTCGAGGGCGACCCCTCGCCCGACGGCAAGGGCGCGCTGGAACTGTGCCGCGGCATCGAAGTCGGCCACATCTTCCAGTTGCGCACCAAGTATGCAGAAGCGCTGAAGTGCACCTTCCTCGATGAACAGGGCAAGGATCAGGTGATGGAGATGGGCTGCTACGGCATCGGCGTTTCGCGCATCGTCGGCGCCGCCATCGAGCAGGGCTACGACGAGCGCGGAATCATTTTCCCCGCCAGCATCGCGCCGTTTGCGGTCACCGTGGTGCCGATGAATTACGCCAAGTCGGAAGCCGTGCGCGCGGCAGCCGGCGCGCTGCATGCCGAATTGCTCGCCGCCGGCATCGACGCGATTCTGGATGACCGCGACGAGCGGCCCGGCTTCATGTTCGCCGACTGGGAACTGATCGGCATCCCGCATCGCGTGGTGGTCGGCGAACGCGGCCTCAAGGACGGCAAACTCGAATACAAGGGCCGCAGCGATGCCGAGGCCACCATGGTTACTGCAAACGAAATGGTGGCTTTCCTGAAACAGAAGTTGTGCGGCTGATTCCTGGCCTCGCGCTGAGTCTTGCCGTCGCACTCTTGCCCACGGCGGCCTACGCCGGCGCGCAGCAGTACGAGCCGCTGGCCGCCAGCGTACAGGCAGCATTGCACGAGTCGATTGCCGACCGCGCGGCACCTGAACCGCAATTCCCCTCGATCCAGGAAAAGGTCAACTGGCTGACCGACATGTCGTCGCGCCTGACCCATCGCATGCCGGACCGCCAGGCGCGACTGGAGTTTCTCAAGACCGTGTATTACGAAGCCAAGCGCGCCGGCCTCGACCCGCAGATGGTGCTCGGCCTGATCCAGGTCGAAAGCGGCTTCAAGAAATATTCGGTATCTGCGGCCGGCGCGCGCGGCTATATGCAGGTGATGCCCTTCTGGGTGCGCCTGATCGGCACCAAGGACAGCAACCTGTTCCACATGCGCACCAACCTGCGCTTCGGCTGCACCATCCTGCGCCACTATCTCGATATCGAAAACGGCGACATCTACCGCGCGCTCGGGCGCTACAACGGCAGTCTGGGCAAGCCGGAGTATCCGAACATGGTGCGCGGGGCGTGGGAGAAGCAGTGGGGCTGGGGGCCGCGAGTGATCGGGCCGCGATAGTCGCTGCTTTCAGCAACGACGGCCTTGAGAGTCGGCGCTGGCAACCCGGCAGGCACGTCAGCGCATCCCCGGCAACATCCCCTTCATGCCGCGCATCATCTTCTGCATTCCCCCCTTGGAGAACTGCTTCATCATCTTCTGCGTCTGCTCGAACTGCGCCAGCAAACGGTTGACTTCCTGCACCGATACCCCGGCTCCGGTGGCGATGCGGCGCTTGCGGTTGGCCTTGATGATCTCGGGCTTGCTGCGCTCCGTCGGCGTCATCGAGTTGATGATGCCTTCGAGACGGCGAACCGTCTTGTCCTCCATGCCACCGCCGGCCTTTTGCGCCATGGCGCTGAACTGCGCCGGCAGCTTTTCCAGCATCGAGGCCATGCCGCCCATTTTTTTCATCTGGCCGATCTGATCCTTGAAGTCGTTGAGATCGAAGCCCTTGCCCGACTTCATCTTCTTGACGAATTCCTGCGCCTTGTCCTGATCGACGCCGCGCTGTGCATCCTCGACCAGGCCGAGAATGTCGCCCATGCCCAGGATGCGCGAGGCCATGCGCTCGGGATGGAATTCCTCGAGGCCGGTAAGCTTTTCGCCGACGCCGGCAAACTTGATCGGCTTGCCCGTCACGTGGCGCACCGACAGCGCTGCACCGCCGCGGGAATCGCCATCGAGCTTGGTCAAGATGATGCCGGTCAGCGGCAGCGCTTCGCTGAAGGCTTTCGCCGTATTCACCGCATCCTGGCCGAGCATGGCATCGACCACGAACAAGGTTTCGATGGGCTTCAGCAGCGCATGCAGATCCTTGATTTCGGCCATCATCGCCTCGTCGATGGCGAGGCGCCCGGCGGTGTCGACAAAGATCACGTCGTAGTAGTGCCGCTTGGCGTAATCCAGTGCCGCTGCTGCAATGTCGGCCGGCTTTTGCTCACCCGAAGAGGGAAAAAAGTCGATCCCGGCCTGCGCCGATACGGCCTTCAGCTGTTCGATGGCGGCGGGACGATAGACGTCGCAGCTCACCGTCAGCACCTTTTTCTTCTGCCGCTCCTTCAGCCACTTGCCGAGCTTGGCTGTGGTCGTGGTCTTGCCCGCGCCCTGCAGGCCGGACATCAGGATCACGGCCGGCGGCTGCGTGGCGAGATTGAGGCCGACGCTGGCGCCGCCCATCAATTCGGTGAGTTCGCGGTGCACGACGCCGACCAATGCCTGGCCTGGAGTCAGTGACCCAATGACTTCCTGCCCGAGCGCCTTTTCCTTGACGCGAGCAATGAAGTCCTTGACCACCGGCAGAGCCACGTCGGCTTCCAGCAGTGCCATGCGCACTTCGCGCAGCATGTCGGAAATGTTGTCGTCGGTCAGACGGGCCTGTCCGCGCAGGTTTTTTACGACACGGCCAAGACGCTGGGTAAGGTTATCTAGCATGAATGAATAGGGGTCGGATGCACAAAGAGAGTGGAGGCTTGGTGTAGACTTCGCCAATGTCCGCAATCTTAATGCATCTGCTGGCCGCAGCCCTCTATGCGGGCCTGGCGGCACATCTTTGGCGTACCCGCTGGCGCGGACCGGCGCTCGACCAGCCTGCCGGCGGACTCAAACTCGGCGAACGCGGTCTGCTGCTGCTGGCACTGGCGGCGCATGCCGTCAGCCTGCGCATGGCGATATTCGACGGCGAGAACCTGCGCTTCGGTTTTGCCATTGCGCTTTCCGTGATGCTTTGGCTGGCTATTGCGCTGTACTGGATCGAAAGTTTCTACGCCCGGATGGACGGTTTGCAGGTTCTCGGCCTGCCGGCGGCGGCCGTGGCAGCCTTGCTGCCGGCAATTTTCCCCGAGGTCCATATACTGACCAATGCCGGCTCTGTGGCTTTTCGCCTGCATTTCCTGATGGCCATGCTGGCCTACAGTCTGTTCACTCTGGCGGCCTTGCACGCCCTGCTGATGGCGGCCGCCGAAAAAGGCCTGCATCGGGCCCGCATTTCGCCGTTCCTGGCCGGCTTGCCGCCCTTGCTGACCATGGAGAAGCTGCTCTTCCGCCTGATCCACGTCGCCTTCGTCTTGCTCACATTGACGCTGATTTCAGGCGTGTTCTTCTCCGAAACCCTGTTTGGCAAGCCGCTGACCTTCAACCACAAGACGGTATTCGCCATACTGTCGTGGCTGATTTTCGCGGCGCTGCTGGCTGGTCGCCACTTGCGCGGCTGGCGTGGCCGCGTGGCGCTGCGCTGGACCCTGGCCGGCTTTGTAGCACTGTTGCTGGCCTATGTCGGCAGCCGCTTCGTGCTTGAGGTAATCCTCGGCCGCTGATGGACGAGATTCCCTTATCCGCGCAGTTCCTTGCGCTGGCGGTGCTGCTGGGCTGTTCCGCCTTCTTTTCCGTAGCCGAAACCGCGATGATGGCGTCGAACCGCCATCGCCTGCGCCATCTCGCCAGCCAGGGGGATCGCGGCGCGAAGCTGGCCCTTGAACTGCTCGGCCGCACAGACAAGATGCTGGGCGTGATCCTGCTCGGCAACAATCTGCTCAATGCCGCGACCGCAACGCTGGTATCGGTCATCACCATCGAGTTGTTCGGCGAGGAGAAGTGGGCCCTGAGCATCAGTACTTTGCTCGTCACCTTTGCCATCCTTGTGTTCGCAGAAATCACCCCGAAGATTCTCGGCGCCGCTCACGCCGACCAGTTGGCGCGAGTGCTGGCCTTTCTGATCTGGCCGTTGCTTCGAGCCGCCTACCCGATCGTCTGGTTCGTCAACCTCTTCGTCAGTGCCCTGCTCTGGTTGCTGCGCCTCAAGCCGGCTGCCGGAGACGAAAACTCCCGGCTCAGCGCCGAGGAGTTGCGCTCTCTGGTGCTCGAATCAGGCCAGTTCATTCCACAGCAGCACCGCTCCATCCTGCTCAACCTGTTCGAACTGGAGCAGTTGACCGTGGCCGACATCATGACGCCACGGGGTGAAATCGAGGCGATCGACATTGCCGCACCGATCGAAAGCATCAAGGCGCAATTGGCGACCAGTTTTCACACACGAATCGCGGTATTCGAGAACGACCCGGCCAATGTCGTCGGGGTCTTGTTTCAGCGACGACTGCTGGCCGAGGCGTTTGCCGGAGAGATCGACCATGCGGCGCTGCGCGAACGCATGTCCGAGCCCTATTTCATTCCAGCGGCGACGCCGATTTACACCCAGTTGCAGTTCTTTCGCGAAAACCGGCAGCGCATGGGCCTCGTGGTAGACGAGTATGGCGAGATCGAGGGGCTGGTAACGCTGGAAGACATCATCGAAGAGCTTGTCGGAAAATTCACCACGCGCCAGTCGGATTTCGGCGGTTCGCTGGCCTGGAACAATGACGGTGTGGTGCTGGTGGACGGCGCGACCAGCCTGCGGGAACTCAATCGAATGCTGAAGCTGAATTTCCCCCTCGATGGGCCGCGTACGCTCAATGGACTGATTGTCGAGCACTTGCAGGACATCCCCGAGGTGGGCGTTGGCGTGCGAGTAGACGGTGTGCCGATGGAGATCGTGCAAACACAGGATCGAAAAGTCAAGATGGTACGTCTTCACCGTCCCGCCGGAGAGTGATACTCTCGGCATACTCAGAGCGTAGAATGCTCAAAACGGAGTTTTAGTGGAGGCTAAGGCCGGTTTTATAGGCGTTAAGCCGAAACCAAAACGTCCTTGTTTCAGTGGAGGCTAAGGCCGGTTTTATGTCCCCGCAGGAAGCGGGGACAGTATCCCTTGCGGATAGCGGCGTTAAGTGCAGCGGCCGAAACTAAAATTCAAGCGGGAGAAGCCGATGGCCACAGAAGGCAAGCAAGAGAAAAAAAAGGAGGGCCCAAAGGAGCTCAATTTTTCCTGGGAAGGCAAGAACAAGACGGGCAAGGTGGTTCGCGGCGAACTCAGGGCAGCCAGCGAAGCGGTAGCAAACGCGGCACTACGGCGGCAAGGCATCAACGTCACCAAGCTGAAGAAGCAGAAAATCGGGTCCGGCGGCAAGGTCTCGGACAAGGACATAACGCTCTTCTCCCGCCAACTCGCCACCATGGTCAAGTCCGGCGTGCCGCTGCTGCAATCTTTCGACATCGTCGGCAAGGGCACCAACAATCCGGCCCTGGCCAAGTTGCTGTTCGACATCAAGGCTGACGTCGAAACCGGGTCCAACCTCGCCTCGGCCTTTCGCAAGTATCCGCTGTATTTCGATGCCCTGTACTGCAATCTGGTTGAGGCGGGAGAGCAGGCCGGTATTCTCGACACGCTGCTGGATCGTCTGGCGACCTACAAAGAAAAGATTCAGGCCATCAAGTCCAAGATCAAGAGCGCCCTGACCTACCCGGTCGCCATCCTTATCATCGCCTTTATCATCACCGCGGTGATCATGATTTTCGTCGTACCCGCGTTCAAGGGCGTATTTGCCAGTTTCGGCGGCGAACTGCCGGCCCCGACCCTGATCGTGATCGCAATCTCCGATTATTTCACAGCCAATTGGTACCTCATCTTCGGCGGAATTTACGCGGTTATTTACGCCATTAGCCAGGCTTTCAAGCGTTCGACGGCGCTGCAGATCGCAAAAGACAAGTATTCGCTAAAACTGCCGGTTTTCGGCGACATGCTCGTCAAATCCTCCATCGCGCGCTGGACGCGAACCCTGTCCACCATGTTTGCCGCCGGAGTACCGCTGGTCGACGCCCTCGATTCGGTCGGCGGCGCCGCCGGCAACTATGTCTACACCATGGGCACCAAGAAGATCCAGGCCGAGGTGTCTACCGGTTCCAGCTTGACGGTGTCGATGGAGAATTCAGGGCTGTTCCCGCCGATGGTCACGCAGATGGTCGCCATCGGCGAAGAATCCGGTCAGCTTGATTCAATGCTCGGCAAGACCGCGGACTTCTACGAAGCGGAGGTCGACGAGGCGGTCGAAGCACTCTCGAGTTTGATGGAGCCGATGATCATGGTCTTCCTCGGCGGACTCATCGGTGGCCTTGTGGTGGCCATGTACCTGCCGATCTTCAAACTCGGTTCCGTCGTTGGCTAAGCGCGGGCAATGATCGCCCAGTTCGCCGATCCGGCGGTGTTTGCCGTCGCCGCTGGATTGCTCGGCGTGATGGTTGGCAGCTTCCTCAATGTCGTCATCCATCGCCTGCCGATCATGATGGAGCGCGACTGGGCCGCACAGTGTGCGGAGCTAAGGGGCGAACCTTTGCCCGCTTTCGAAGTGCTGTCACTGGCCCGCCCGCGTTCGCGCTGCCCGCAGTGCGGGCATTCGATCACTGCGCTGGAGAACATCCCCGTCATCAGCTGGCTGTTGCTGCGCGGGCGGTGCAAGGGTTGCGCCGCCCCGATTTCCTTGCGCTATCCGCTGATCGAAGCGCTGACCGGACTGCTGTTTGCCTTTGTCGCCTGGCATTTCGGCTTCAACGCTGCCGCGCTGGGCGCCATGGTCTTCGTGGCGGCCCTGATTGCCTTGACCAGTATCGATTTTGATACCCAGTTGTTGCCCGACGACATCACATTGCCTCTGCTCTGGCTGGGCTTGGCGCTGAATGCATTCAGCGTCTACACGGATTTGAAGAGCGCGGTGATCGGCGCCATGGCGGGCTATCTGTCGCTGTGGTGCGTATATTGGTCGTTCAAGCTCATCACCGGCAAGGAAGGCATGGGCTACGGGGATTTCAAGCTACTGGCGGCGCTCGGCGCCTGGCTTGGCTGGCAGATGCTGCCGTTGGCCATCCTGGTCTCTTCCCTGGTCGGTGCAGCAGTAGGCGTCGCCCTGATGGTCTTTGCCCGTCACGGCCGCAATGTGCCCATTCCTTTCGGCCCATATCTGGCTGCAGCAGGTGCTATTGCACTGGTCTGGGGCAAACCCCTGACTCGCGCCTATCTCGGCGTCAGCCTCTAGCCCCTTGAAAATCCGCTGTCAGGCCCCATCCCTCCAACATCGGGATGGTGCGGCCGTGGCTGGCGCGCCAAGGGCTTCAGCTATAATGTTCCTCTTTGCCAGAATGCCGGAGAATGTCATGCCGATCTACGCTTATCGCTGCACCGAATGCGGCTTTGAGAAAGATGTCATGCGGAAGGTCAGCGATCCGCTATTGACCACCTGCCCCGAATGCAAGACCGAGAACTTCGCCAAGCAGCTAACCGCACCCGGCTTTCAGCTCAAGGGCAGCGGCTGGTACGCCACCGACTTCAAAGGGGGTAGCGGCGGCAAGCCGGCGGCGGCCAAGAGCGACAGTCCGCCGCCCTGCCAGGGCGGCACGGGTAGTTGCGCTGCCAACAGTTGACTCGGTCCGCCTTGAAAAAGTACTTCATTACGGGGCTCCTGATCTGGATCCCGCTGGTGATCACCGTATGGGTGTTGTCGCTGATCGTGCGTTCCATGGATCAGTCGTTGTTGCTGTTGCCGCAGGCGATTCAGCCGGAGCATCTGTTGGGAATCTATATTCCCGGGGTCGGCGCCCTGCTTACTTTGTTGGTGGTATTCGTTACCGGGCTGGTGACGACGAACATCGTCGGCCAGAAGTTAGTGCGTTTCTGGGAACGGGTGCTCGCCCGCATTCCGGTAGTAAAGTCGATTTACTACAGCGTCAAACAGGTTAGCGATACGCTTTTTTCGGGTAGCGGGGTCGCATTCCGCAAGGTTCTGCTGGTCCGTTATCCGCATCCCGAGGCGTGGTCGGTAGCGTTTCAGACCGGGCATCCGGCCCGCGATGTCGCCGATATGCTGCCGGAGGAACACGTTGGCGTCTTCATCCCGACCACGCCGAGCCCGGTTAATGGCTTCTTCTTCTTCGTCAGAAGAAAGGACGTCATCGAACTCGACATGAACGTCGACGAAGCCCTGAAGTACATTGTCTCCATGGGTGTTGCCGCCCCGCCCATGAGAAATCCCCGCGGGCGTACCCAGCATCAGTAACCGCCCTTACGGGCATCACAACAAGTCCGGAAATCCTATGCGCACCCACTACTGCGGCGAGGTCAATGCCTCCCATGTCGATCAGATCGTCACTCTTTGCGGCTGGAACCACCGCCGCCGCGATCACGGCGGCGTGATCTTCATCGACCTGCGCGACCGTGCCGGATTGACGCAGGTTGTCTGCGATCCGGATCGCCCCGAGATGTTCAGGATTGCCGAAGACGTGCGCAACGAATTCGTGCTGAAAGTTACCGGCAAGGTGCGTCGCCGACCCCAGGGTACCGAGAACCCCAATCTGGCCTCGGGTGAAATCGAAATTCTCTGCCATGAACTGGAAGTGCTCAATACGGCCGTCACGCCGCCCTTCCAGCTCGATGAAGAAAACCTCTCGGAGAATGTGCGGCTCACCCATCGCGTGATCGATCTGCGCCGCCCGCAAATGCAGAAGAATCTGATGCTGCGCTACAAGGTGGCAATGGCCTTCCGCCGCTTCCTGGACGACAACGGCTTCATCGACATCGAAACACCGATGCTGACCAAATCGACGCCCGAGGGCGCGCGCGACTATCTGGTGCCGTCACGCGTCCATCCCGGCAAGTTCTTCGCCCTGCCGCAATCGCCGCAATTGTTCAAGCAGTTGCTGATGGTGGCCGGCTATGACCGCTACTACCAGATCACCAAGTGCTTCCGCGACGAAGACCTGCGTGCCGACCGTCAGCCGGAATTCACCCAGGTCGATATCGAGACCTCCTTCCTTGGCGAGGAGCAGATCACCGCCCTCATGGAAGAAATGATCCGCAGCGTCTTCAAGCAGTCGCTGGCCGTCGATCTGCCCAATCCTTTCCCGCGCATCGGTTATGCCGAAGCCATGAATCGCTACGGCTCCGACAAGCCTGATTTGCGCGTCACGCTGGAACTCACCGACGTCACCGATGCGGTGGCCGACGTCGCCTTCAAGGTTTTCAGCGGCCCGGCGACTTCGGGCGGCCGTGTCGCCGCGCTGCGCGTGCCAGGCGGGGCGAGCGGGGCCAAGGCGCTGACCCGGGGCGAGATCGACGGCTACACCGAGTTCGTCAAGATCTACGGCGCCAGGGGATTGGCCTACATCAAGGTCAACGATGCAACGAAGCTGAACGAAGAGGGACTGCAGTCGCCTATCGTCAAGAATCTTCATCCGGCAGCCCTGAAGACCATCATCGAGCGCACCGGGGCACAATCTGGCGACCTGATTTTCTTTGGTTCAGACAAGACCAAGATCGTAAACGACGCGCTCGGAGCGCTACGCACCAAGCTCGGCCACGACAAGGGCTACCTTGATGGCTCGGCTTGGCGACCGCTGTGGGTGGTCGATTTCCCGATGTTCGAATACGACGAGGACAACCAGCGCTGGGCGGCCTGCCACCATCCCTTCACCAGCCCCAAGGACGGCCACGAGGCCTTGCTCGCCACCGATCCCGGAGCCTGTCTGGCCAAAGCCTACGATCTCGCCTTGAATGGCTGGGAAATGGGCGGTGGCTCGGTCCGTATCCATCGTGCCGAGGTCCAGGAGAAGGTATTCCACGCGCTCGGCATCGGCCCCGAGGAGCAGCAGACCAAGTTCGGCTTCCTGCTCGACGCACTCAAGTACGGGGCGCCACCGCACGGCGGTTTGGCGTTCGGCCTCGACCGCATCGTCACCATGATGGCCGGCGCCGAATCGATTCGCGACGTGATCGCCTTCCCCAAGACGCAACGCGCCCAGTGCCTGCTGACCGATGCGCCCTCTGACGTGGATGAAAAGCAGTTGCGTGAGTTGCACATCCGTCTGCGGCAGAAAGTCGAAACTCAGGTCGAGGTTGAAAAATCCTGAGCATGCTGCGCCATCTTGTCGGCCTGCTGTGCGTCGGTCTTGCGCTGTCGGCAGGGGCGCGGGAGGGTGCACCCGGCAGCATTGCCGTCACAGATCTGCCGCCTGAAGCGCGCGAAACCCTGCGCCTGATTGACCGCGTCGGCCCCTATCCCTACCGTCGCGACGGCATCATCTTCAAAAATCTCGAACGGCGCTTGCCGCAGAAGACGCGCGGCTACTATCGCGAATACACGGTGACCACTCCCGGCAGCACGGACCGCGGCGCGCGGCGCATCATCACCGGCGAGCAGCCCCCTGCGGTGTTCTACTACACTGACGATCACTACCGCAGTTTCCGGCGAATCAAGCGCAAGGACTAAAACGATGAGCGCCGTTGACCACTACCATGCCCTGTTTGCCGACGCCGGCAAGGCCGGAGTCCATCATTTGCCGCATGGCGACCTGGAACCGTTGATTGCCGGGGCCGAAGCCGCCGGCTGCCTGGTGCAGCGCGTCGATCTGGCGCAGGCCCGCGACAAGAACGAGATGCTGGACGCGATAGGCAAAGCCCTCGGCTTTCCGGAATGGTTCGGCCACAACTGGGATGCGCTGAACGACTGCCTGCTCGACATGGGCTGGCGCCCGGCCGAAGGCTACGTGATTCTTCTCGATCATTGCGATGGCATACATGGCCACGCCGAAGCCGATTTCGTCGCCCTGATGCAGACCTTCCAGTCCGCCGCAGAAGAGTGGCGCGAGGACGGTGTGCCCTTCTGGTGCCTGGTCGATATGCACGCAGACGGCATTGCCTGGTTGCCGACGGTCCCCCAACCGGGCTGATGCACTACAAGAAACCAGTTTCGGTGCTGGTAGTAATCCACACCGTGGCGCTGGACGTGCTGCTGCTGGAGCGTGCCCGTCACTCCGGCTTCTGGCAATCGGTCACCGGCAGCCAGGAAGACGATGAGCCGCTGCTCGAGACGGCCCGCCGCGAAGTGCGCGAAGAGACCGGCATCGAAGCCGCCGCAGCCGATTTCATCGACTGGCAGTTGACCAATCGTTACGAGATCTTCGCCGAGTGGCGCTACCGCTACGCGCCCGGCATCACGCACAACACCGAGCACGTCTTCAGTCTGTGCCTGCCCGAACAGATCTCCGTGACCATCGCGCCCGACGAACATCTGAGCTATCGCTGGCTGCCCTGGCGGGAAGCCGCCGCCGCCTGCTTTTCCTGGAGCAACCGCGATGCCATCCTCGAGTTGCCCGACCGACTCGCCCAAGGAACCACCCCGTCGTAACAGGGGGCGCCAGCCCGTGGTTCCCACAGCGGCTGCGTTGACGCGATGTTCGGGCAGTGAGTTGGCCGTGTCCCGGCTCGCGCCGAAGCCAATCGGGAACCTCTTGCAATTTATGCATGGGCGCTCATGTAGTGCACAAGGCCTTGCTTGCACGGCGGCCACCAACCGAATTGAAAACGAAGTTTCAGTGCAGGCTAACGCCAGCCTCATCGGCGTTAAGTGCAGCGGCCGTAACCAAAAAGGAGAATGAAATGAGCAACCTGATTCGTCGCGACCCTCTCGATGACCTGTTCCGTGGTTTCTTCGTTCGCCCGGTCGATTTCGGATCCCAGACTGATGCGCCTGCCGTAACGATTGACGTCAAGGAACGGGAGAACAGCTACGTGGTCCAGGCCGAAATCCCCGGCGTCAAGAAGGACGACATCCACGTCGCCGTCGATGGTGCAGTGGTTTCCATCACGGCCGAGCGGCGCGAGGAGAAGGACGTGAAAGAAGGTGAACGGGTACTGCGTGCCGAGCGCTATTTCGGCAAGGTGTCGCGCAGCTTCCAGTTGGCGCAGGAAATCGACGAGGCGCAGGTCACCGCAAAGTATACGGATGGCGTACTCGAACTGACACTGCCGAAGAAGGCAGCGACCCAGGCCCGCAGAATCACCATCCAGTAACAGTCGGCGCTTGCCGACCCGCGAAGCGGAATCCGCGGCAGACAGAGTCCGCCACGCCGCCGCAAAGACTTCAAGGCAAACCGAGTGACGGAGCAGCCCGCCGATATCCCGGCGGGCTGCCCCGTTTTGTCGGCCGGCCGGTAGAATGAGCGAAGTTACCACTTGCTCTCGCTGACACCCATGACCGAAAAGCTCGCTCCCGTCATCAAGGCCGGCATCCTGACCGAGGCCCTGCCCTACATCAAGCGTTTTCATGGCAAGACCATCGTCGTGAAGTATGGCGGCAATGCGATGACCGACGAAAATCTCAAGCAGTGCTTCGCGCGCGACGTGGTGCTGCTCAAGCTGGTCGGCATGAACCCGGTAGTGGTGCATGGCGGCGGCCCGCAGATCGAAAGCCTGCTGGCGCGCGTCGGCAAAAAGGGAGAGTTCGTCCAGGGCATGCGGGTCACCGATGCCGACACCATGGAGCTGGTCGAGATGGTACTCGGCGGTCAGGTCAACAAGGAAATCGTCAACCTGATCAATCAGCACGGCGGCAAGGCCGTGGGTCTCACCGGCAAGGATGGCAACTTCATTCGCGCCAAAAAACTCATGATGGAAAACAAGGACGCCCCCGGCGATCTGATCGATATCGGACAGGTCGGCGACATCATCTCCATCGACCCCAGCCTGATCGCCCTGCTCGACAGCGGCGCCTTCATCCCGGTGATCGCACCGATCGGCGTCGGCAGCGAGGGCGAAACCTACAACATCAATGCCGACGTCGTAGCCGGGAAGATCGCCGAAGTGCTGAAGGCCGAAAAGCTGGTCATGCTCACCAATACGCCCGGCGTTCTGGACAAGGCTGGCAAGCTGCTGACCGGTGTCACGCCCAAGCAGATCGACGACATGGTGGCGGACGGCACGATCGAAGGCGGCATGCTGCCCAAGATCAGTTCGGCGCTGGATGCCGCGCGCAGTGGCGTGAGGGGAGTGCACATCATCGATGGCCGCGTCGAACATGCGCTGCTGCTCGAAATTCTGACCGACGAAGGCGTCGGTACCTTGATCAAATCAAAGTGATTGAACCCGCCATGAACGAAGCCCGCGCCGCAAAAGTTGGTGAAAAGAAGCTACTGATCCTGCAGACCATTGCCGAAATGCTGGAGCGTCCGGCGGCGGACAAGGTAACGACCGCTCTCCTCGCCAAACAGCTCAAGGTTTCGGAGGCAGCCCTCTACCGCCACTTCGCGAGCAAGGCGCAGATGTACGAGGGGCTGATCGAGTTCATCGAGAGTGGCGTCTTTTCGGTGATCACCCAGATCGAAGCGGCCGAGGAATCCGGTCTCAAACAGGCCGAGGCCATCGTGACTTCGCTGTTGCGCTTTGCGCAAAAGAACCGCGGCCTGACGCGGGTGCTGGTGGGTGACGCGCTGGTACACGAGAACCCGCGCCTGCAGGCACGGATCAACCAGTTGCTGGATCGCATCGAAGCCACCCTCAAGCAGTGCTTGAAAGTCGCCTCGGCGCAAGGGGCGTTAACTGCCGAACATGATTTCGGCGCGCATGCCGACCTGCTGGTCTGCTATACGGTGGGTCGCTGGCAGCGCTTCGTCAAAAGCGGCTTCAAGCACGATCCGCTGGCGAACTGGCCGGCGCAGTGGCCGATTCTGGCGCGCTGACAAACGGCGTGGTCGCCGTCCCGCCGGCGCCGACTCTTACGCTTTCAGCAATGTCGCCGCTTCCAGCGCGAAGTAGGTCAGTATCCCGTCGCAGCCGGCGCGCTTGAAGCAAAGCAATGCCTCCATCATCACCGCGTCATGGGCCAGCCAGCCGTTCTGCGCGGCGGCCTTGAGCATCGCGTATTCGCCGCTGACCTGATAAGCATAGGTCGGCACGCCGAGTTCGTCCTTCACCCGACGCACGATGTCGAGATACGGCATGCCGGGCTTGACCATCACCATGTCGGCGCCTTCGTCCAGATCCAGCGCCACTTCGCGCAAAGCCTCGTCGCTGTTGCCCGGATCCATCTGGTAGGTGGATTTGTTGCCCTTGCCCAAATTGCCGGCCGAACCCACCGCGTCGCGGAAGGGGCCATAGAACGCGGAAGCGTATTTCGCCGAGTAGGCCAGGATGCGGGTATGGATCAGTTTTTCGGCATCCAGCGTGGCGCGGATACGGCCGATACGGCCGTCCATCATGTCCGAAGGCGCGACCACGTCGGCGCCGGCGCGAGCGTGGCACAGCGCCTGTTTGGCCAGGGCTTCCAGCGTCTCGTCGTTCATCACATAGCCGCTCGGATCGGCCGGGTCGATCAGGCCATCCTGTCCATGGCTGGTGTAGGGGTCGAGCGCGACATCGGTGATTACGCCAAGTTCGGGAAACTCGCGCTTCAGGCGAGCCACCACGGTGGGTACCAGGCCCGCCGGATTCCAGGCTTCTTCCGCCCCCGGGGTCTTCCTGTTGCCATCCACCACCGGGAACAGGGCCAGTGCCGGCACACCCAGCTTCAGCGCCTTTTCGGCCACCGGCAACAAACGATCCAGCGACATGCGCTCGACGCCAGGCATCGACCCCACCGCTTCCGTGCGGCCCGCGCCTTCGAGGACGAAGACCGGGTAAATGAAGTCGCTGGCCGTGAGTGTGTGCTCACACATCAAACGCCGCGAGAAATCATCACGGCGCATCCGCCGCATCCGTGTTCCGGGAAATACACCTTTTGGAATCATTGGCTTAACCTTCAGAATATTTTGAGAATTAGTTGAACTTTAACGCATACGGCCTATCATATAAACAGATGGTGGCGGGCTTTGGTTCGCGCCGTCTCCCGCTTACCTCCCTGAGCGGGTACCTTGAACATTTCAAGGTGTTTCGCCCTCGACCTCCTCCCCTTTGGTCGAGGGCTTTTATTTTGGTGAAGCCAAAATAAAAGCCCTTCGGGCGAATTGTAAGGGCTATCCCCCGGCCCCCTTTCCGGGAAAGGGGGTGACTGGTTTGCTGACTGCGTCAGCCCGTTGACGCAACGACGCCGTCGCTTTTCAACCAGTTTCCCACGACCTTTTCCGCCTCTTCCATTCCGGTCTTCTTCAGGCTGGAAAACAACTGCACGGTGACCTGGTCGCCGAACTCGGCAAGCGCCGCGCGCGTTTCCTTCAGGGTCTTGGTCTGCTCCTGGCGCGTGAGCTTGTCCGACTTCGTCAGCAGACAGTGGATTGGCCGCCCCGTGGAGCCGAACCAGCCGATCATCTTCCAGTCGAGTTCAGTCAGCGGCCGGCGCGAATCCATGATCAGCACCAGGCCGACCAGATTGGACCGGCACGTCAGGTAATGTTCTAGCAAGCCTTGCCATTGCAGGCGAACCGCCAAAGGCACCTGGGCATAGCCATAGCCGGGCAGATCAACCAGCGCCGCGCCATTTTTCATGCGAAACAGGTTGATCAGCTGGGTCCGGCCCGGCGTCTTGGAGACGAAGGCGAGCCGGGTGTGCCCTACCAGGGTATTGATGGCGCTCGACTTTCCCGAGTTCGAGCGACCCGCAAAGGCGATCTCCGCCCCCTGCGGTGGAGGCAGGCCGCTGGGCTGGGCTACGGAAACTTCGAAGGTGGCGTGGCGGAATAAGGACATGGGCGATACGTCAGAGACACGTCGCCATGACTGGCTGACATGGAGAAATCGGGCGAGCTACGATAGAATATCAGGTTTACAATTTCCGAATCCTGCAGTTTCCGAGGAGTTTTTGTTCATGAAGCGTTCCCTGCTTATTCTGCTGTGCGCGATGATCCCGTTCGGTGCTAACGCGTCCGATGCCGCCAAGGCAGTTCCCAAAGGTGATGCCGCACGCGGCCAAACCATCGTCTCCACGGTCTGCGTTGCCTGTCACGGCCCGGATGGCAACAGTCCGATTCCCGTCAACCCGAAGCTGGCGGGACAACATCCCGACTATCTGCTGAAGCAGATGAAGAACTTCAAGGGCACCGACGGCAAGCCGCCTGAGCGCGTCAATGCGATCATGAACGGCATGATCGCGGCCTACGATGAAGGCCAGATGCGCGACTTGGCGGCTTATTTTTCGACGCAAACCCAGAAGGGCGAAACAGCGAAGAATCGCGAAACCATCGAACGCGGCCAGAAGCTGTATCGCGGTGGCGATCAGGCCAAAGGTCTGCCTGCCTGCGCCGGGTGTCATGGCCCGACCGGTGCCGGCATTCCAGCCCAATATCCGCGCATCGGCGGCCAGTTTCCGGAATACATGGAAGCACAGCTGAAAAGCTTCCGCGAGGGCACCCGCACCAACGACCCGAACAAGATGATGCGGACCATCGCGCTCAAGATGACCGACTCAGAAATCAAGGCAGTGGCCGACTACATCGCCGGGCTGCGCTAGGAATCCTCGTTGCGGCCAAAAGGGGCGGCCCGCCGGACGGCTCCGTCCGCAGCAGCCTACGCGGGGCGCTTGCCGAACAGCGCCGGAAACTCCTCTTTGACATAGGCCGCGTATTCCCGGTCACTGCTCAGGACATGGCGGACAAACCAGTCCTCAAAGAAATCGACCAGGTTCTCTGCTGGTAGCGGCTGCCCCACCGGGGCCCGACCCGACCCCGCCTTCTCCAGTTGATCCTGCAATTCGGCAATCTGCTCCATGAGCCTTGCGTGCTCTACGCAATGCTCCGCGTAGTCGGGATACCTGATGATTTCCAGCAGGGCCTCCTCGACCGCCAGATGGAACTTCATGTAATCCGACATTTGTGTCAGGAAGAAACGCAGGATATGCCAAGGGTCCCTTTTTGTTACCGAGTTCTCGATAGCAAGCAGATGTTCGAAGATCTTTTCGTGCTGATTGTCGATGGCTTCAATGCCAATCGCGAAACTGCTGTCCCACTTCATCGCACCTTCCTCTTCCCTCTCGCGGCCCGTCGGGTTTGCTTAATACGTCAAATTGTAGTCGCAACGGTCGGCCAGCACCCGGTACCCGCCGGATTCTCTTCAGCTCAGCCGAGCGCCGCTGACGCGAACTATGCCCGCGATGTCGCGGTGCTGTTCGATGTCGACCAACCCTGACGCCGCAAGCAGTTCGCGCACCGGCTCGGCCTGATCGTAGCCGTGCTCCAGCCAGAGTTGTCCGCCCGGTGCGAGATGCGCCGGCGCGGCGGTGATGATGTGGCGGATGGCGTCAAGGCCATCCGCGCCGCTGGCAAGCGCCGCCTGCGGTTCGTGGCGCAGATCGCCTGCGGCCAAGTGGGGATCGGATGCGGCGATGTAGGGCGGGTTGGTCACGATCAGATCAAATCTTTCGCTGCCCAGCGCGGCGAACCAGTCACTTTGCAGGAAGCGCAGTTGCGCACCCAGTCGTTCTGCATTCCCGCGTGCGATGTTCAAAGCTGCCGCGGAAGCATCTACCGCTGTGACTTGCGCCTGCGGGATTTCCAGTGCCAACGTGATGGCAAGGCAGCCACTGCCGGTACCGAGGTCGAGAATACTGACCGCGCCGGTCGCCGTCTTGCCAGCACCGACTTCTGCGAGGGCAATGTCGACCAGCAGTTCGGTCTCCGGACGCGGGATCAGCACGGCGGGCGAGACAGCGAACTCGCGACCGAAAAACTCGCGCTGCCCGATGAGGTAGGCCACCGGTTCGCCGCCCGCGCGGCGCGCCACCAGCGAGGCGAAGCTGAGCAGCGCGGCTTCGCCCAGCACCTCGTCGTCGTGTGCAATCAGCCAGGCCGCTGGCCGGCCCAGCACATGCCCCAATAGCAGGCGCGCCTCGCTCGCCGGCAGCTTCGCTCGTGCCGCTGCCAACGCCGCGGCCAGCGTGGTCATTCGGCCAGCGCGCCCAGCAGTTCGGCCTGATGCTCGGCCGTCAAGGCGCCTACCAGTTCATCCAGATCGCCGTCCATGATGGCGTCGATCTTGTACAGCGTCAGGTTGATACGATGATCTGAAACGCGCCCCTGCGGAAAGTTGTAAGTGCGGATTCGCTCCGAACGGTCGCCGGAACCGATCAGGGATTTGCGCTCGGAGGCGATCTTCTGCTGCTGCGCGCGCTGCTTGGCATCATTGATGCGCGCCGCCAGCACCGACAGCGCCTGGGCCTTGTTGCGGTGCTGCGAGCGGTCGTCCTGGCACTCGACGACGATGCCGGTGGGAACATGGGTAATGCGCACCGCCGAATCGGTCTTGTTGATGTGCTGGCCACCCGCGCCCGAAGCGCGGAAGGTATCGATGCGCAGGTCTGCCGGATTGATGTCGATGTCGACCAGCTCATCGGCTTCCGGCATCACCGCGACGGTGCACGCCGAGGTGTGGATGCGGCCCTGGGTTTCGGTGACCGGCACACGCTGCACGCGGTGACCGCCCGATTCGAACTTGAGCTTGGAATAGGCGCCCTTGCCATCGATGCGGGCGATGATTTCGCGGAATCCGCCGAGATCGGATTCGCTGCGCGAGACGATCTCCACCTTCCAGCGCTGGCGCTCGGCGTAGCGGCTGTACATGCGAAACAGGTCGGCGGCGAACAACGCGGATTCGTCGCCACCCGTGCCGGCGCGGATTTCGAGAAACAGGTTTCTGTCGTCGTTGGGATCTTTCGGCAGCAGGGCACGCTGCAGGTCGACTTCGAGCCGGGCCATTTCGGCGCTCGCCGACTGCTGTTCGGCAACCGCGAGTTCCTTCATCTCGGGATCGGCCAGCATGTCAGCCGCGCTCGAATAGTCGGCGCTGGCGCTACGGTAAGCCTGGAAGAGTTCCACCACCGGCATGATGTCGGCCCGCTCGCGGGTGAGCTTGCGATAGCTATCCATGTCGCGAGCAGCCTGCTCGCCGCCGAGCAGGCCGTCGATTTCGGCCAGGCGCTCGCTCAAGCGTTCGAGTTTGTCGAGTATGCTTTTTTTCATGGCTGGATGATCGAGCTTGGCCGCCGGCGGATCATTGGCTGGCGGGCGATGCGGCGCGAGCGATGCGCTGGATGCTGTGACGCACATCGGCCGCCAGCAGCAGTTCGGTCTGCGCCGCAGCGAGGGTTATCCGCTCGTCGAAGCACAGCAGCCCGGCATCATCGACCTGCAAGATCCCGGCATCGATCAGGTTGCGAATCACATTGGCGAACAGCAGCTTTTCCGAGAACTCGGCGGAGTTGAATTCGTAGAGCATGGCCAGTCGCTGCGCCAGCAGATGGGTGGCGTCCTCGAGTGCAGTGCGGGTCAACTGGCCACTGCCATGGTGTTGCAGCAGGGCCAGCGTGAGGAACTGCCGCTCCAGCGTCGGGCGAATGATTTCGCCCAGTTGCTGCAGTTCCGGGCTGGCCTCGCTGTTGGGCGGCGGCGCGTGCAGAATTTCGGTCTGGTGGTCGACGAGTAGCAGCCCGCGCTGGCACAGTGCTGCCTGCGTGCGGTCGATCACCGCATCGAGCTCCTCGGCTTCCCAGCGCAAAAACAGATCGGCGCGCAGCAACCCGTAGATGCCCTTGATCGCCTCCCTCGCGCGTTGCCGCGTAAGTACCTGATTGTGACTGAGCAGGCAGGCCAGCAGCGAGGGCAGGGCCAGCAGGTGCAGCACGTTGTTGCGGAAATAGGCCAGCAGCGCGGCCTGCTGTTCCGCCGCCCGGATCATGTCGCCCAGAGGATGCGGATGGCACTCCACCAGATCGAGCCGGCGCACATAGTCGATCACCTCGCCGGCCGGCAGGTTGCACGAAATCACGGACTCGGCATAGGGCGTCTCGGCCAGCAGGTACTGCACATGCTCGATCTGCTTTTGCAGCAGGCGCAGATCCGCGGCGTGCTTGGGCGTCGACAGCAGCGTCACGGCGAGCAGATTGACCGGATTGACCACCGCCAGCGCATTGATGCTGCGCGCCAGCGCGGTGGCCGTTGCGTCAACTGCGCCGCGCATCCAGGGAGCCTGCGCATCGAAGCTTTCCTCGCGCCACGCCGGATGATGCGCATCAAGGAATTCAGCGAGCGCCAGCGGCGGACCGAAATTCACATGCACTCTGCCGAAGTTGCGCTTCAACAACCGCACTGCACCCAGCAAGTCGATCAGCGATTCGGACTTCTTGGGCCGGCCGTGGAGTTCGGCCAGATAACTGTTGCCCTCCATCAACTTCTCGTAGCCGATATACACCGGCACGAACACCAGCGGCCTTGAGCGGCTGCGCACGAAACTTTGCACCGTCATGGCCAGAATGCCGGCCTTGGGCGCCAGCATGCGCCCGCTGCGGCTGCGCCCGCCTTCGATGAAATATTCGATGGGAAAGCCGCGATCGATCATCAGGTGCAGGTATTCCAGAAATACCGTCGCGTAGAGCGGCTCGCCCTTGACCTTGCGCCGCAGGAAGAAGGCCCCGGAGCGCCGCAGGATCACTCCGACCAACGGCAGGTTGAGGTTGGCCCCGGCCGCGATATGCGGCACCATCAGGCCCCGGTTGAAGATCAGGTAGGAGATCAGCAGATAATCCACATGACTGCGGTGGCAGGGCACATAGACGATGCCATGACCCGGCGCGACCGCAGTCACGCGCTCGAAGTTATGCACCTCGACGCCGTCATAGACCTTGTTCAGGACCCAGGTCATGAACAGGGCGAACGCCCGCACCACTGAATAGGTGTAGTCGGAAGCGATCTCGAGTGCGAAGGCCCGGGCTGATCGCTGCGCGGCGACCAGGGAAATCGATTTGGTCTCCGCTTCGAGGGCAATCGCCTTGCGCACCGAGGGCGTGCTGAGCAACGCGCGCAACTGGGTGCGCCGATGGGACAGATCCGGACCGATTGCCATTTCGCGCTGACGCCGGAAGTGCACGCGCAGAACCCGCCCCAGCTTGCGCACCGCGCGCGCCTCGTCGATATCTCCGCTCAGCAGGTCGCGCAGGGAGATCGGCGCATTGAAACGCACCACGGTATGACGGCCATGAATCAATATGGCGAACAGCTGCCGCAAGGTGCTGACCGATTGCCATGTCTCGGAGAACAGGGCTTTCAGGATCGAGTCCTGCTTGTCCGGCTCGCGCCCCCAAAGTATCGTTACCGGGACCAATTGCACATCGAAGCGGGGGTCGGCGAACGCGGTCCTGACCAGGGACTTGAGCAGCCGCGAATGATAGTTGCGCGGATTCGGCACCAGGCGTCCACGCTCGTTGCGCGACAGGAAAAAGTAGGACCGCGGCGAGGTGAAGGCAGCATCCCGCATGGGTCGCGATGCCGGTGGCAAACCCAGCTGACGACACTCGTGATCGAGCACCAGCAGATTGGAAAGATGGTGCTCGTGGAGCACGTAGCAAACCGCCAGATCGGGGCGCAGGCCCAGCATCTCCGGTGTTTCCGGGAACACCCGGGTACGCGTCACCAGATAAAGAATCCGGCGCAGGACGTCCAGCGTCCAGCCCGTGAAATCGAAAAAGGGCAGCCTGCTCACTGGCGGCCGAACCTGCGCCCGGGCGATCGATGCGACAGCACGCACCTACTCCCCGGAATTGAGGTGATAGATGCGGGAGATAAGCGACGAAACCTCGGCGCGCTCGCTGCCTTCCGCCTGATTCAGGGCGTGAGTCGGCGCGTGCAGCAGCTTGTTGGTAATGCTGTGCGACAACACGTCGAGCACCTTGGCCGGATCGTCGCCGCGCGCCAACAGCTTCAGGGCGTGGTCCAGTTCATGACGCCGGGCGCGTTCCGCAGCATCGCGCAGGGCACGGATGGTCGGTACCGTCTCGCGCGATTCCAGCCAGTGCAGAAAACCGGAAACGCGGTCGGTGATGATCGCCTCGGCCTCGACCACGGCGGCCTGGCGCGATTCAAGACCGGATTCGACGATCTGGCCGAGATCGTCGAGGGTGTAGAGAAAGACATCGTCCAGTTGGGCCACTTCGGCCTCGATGTCGCGCGGCACGGCGAGATCGACCATCACCATCGGCCGGTGACGGCGCGCTTTCAGGGCGCGCTCGACCATTCCGAGGCCGATGATGGGCAGCGAACTGGCGGTGCAGGACACCACAATGTCGTAATCCGCCAGGCGCTCACCCAACTGATCGAGGCGCATGGCGTCCCCGGCAAAGCGGGCGGCGAGCTCGGCGCCGCGCTCCAGCGTGCGATTGGCGATCGTCAGTCGCTTCGGTTTCTGCGCGGCGAAATGCGCAGCACACAGCTCGACCATCTCGCCGGCGCCGATGAACAGCACCCTTTGCTCGGCGAGGCTGTCGAAAATGCGCGCCGAAAGATGCACCGCCGCCGCCGCCATGGAAACCGTATTGGCGCCGATCGCCGTGGTCGAACGCACTTCCTTGGCCACGGCAAAAGTGCGCTGGAACAGCTTGCCCAGCAGCGTGCCCAGCGTGCCGGCCTCTTCGGCGGCGCGTGCCGCCTGCTTCATCTGGCCGAGGATCTGCGGCTCGCCCAGCACCATCGAATCCAGTCCGGCGGCGACGCGGAACATGTGGCGCACGGCATCCTGCTGCGGATGCTGGTACAGGTACGGATGTATCTTCTGCGGCGACAGCGAGTGGTATTCCGCCAGCCAGTCCGCAGCTGCCTGCGGATTTTCCGCCGCGCAATACAGTTCGGTGCGATTGCAGGTCGACAGGATCGCCGCTTCTCGCACATTCTTCGCCCGCAACAGGTCGTGCAGAGCCTGCCCCATGAGCAATGGGTCGAACGCCACCTGCTCGCGCACTGCCAGCGGGGCGGTATGATGGTTGATGCCAAGAGCGAACAACTGCACGGCGATATGACCCTGAGACGACACTAGAATGGCCGACAGCGGCCATTAGAAACCCATACGGCCTGAACAACAAGTTCAAAACCTGTATCCGTGGCCGCGGGAGCGGGCCTGCATTGCTCATTATATTGGGCCGGAGGCCCTTTCGGGAGATGGCGGGCCTGCCCCCAGCCGCTGAGATGTGACCAGGAGGCGCAATGAATGGCGTTCAACCCGGCATGGCGGATGCCCTGTCGCGGTTTACGCGCCCCGTATCCGGCACCTGTTTCTGGTGTCCGCCACTGAAAAACCTCGATATCGACCCGAGCGCCGTCGGCCTCTGAACAGCGTGTCGCAACGGCCGGCCGACGCGCGGCCATGAGGCGGTGACGGCGCCGAACAGGTAGAATCGCGCCCGTTCATGGCGCATGCCGGCGCCAAGTGGCGCGCCACCAGCGCCGACTCTTGGAGAATTTCAGTGCAACTCGTCTGTCTCGATCTCGAAGGCGTCCTCGTTCCCGAAATCTGGATCGAGTTTTCCAAACGCACGGGCATCCCGGAACTGTCCCGCACCACACGCGACGAGCCGGACTACGACACGCTCATGAAGTATCGTCTGGACTTGCTCAAAACCCACAAGCTGGGCCTGCCGGATATCCAGAAGGTGATATCCGACATGGGACCGATGGCCGGTGCCAAGGACTTCCTCGACGCCCTGCGGCGCGACTATCAGGTCATCATTCTGTCCGACACCTTTTACGAATTCGCCATGCCGCTGATGGCGCAACTGAACATGCCGGTGCTGTTCTGTCACAAGCTGGAAGTGGATGCCGCCGGTTTTGTGGTGAACTACCACCTGCGCATGCCGAACCAGAAAATGGAGTCCGTGCGGCGCTTCCGCCAACTCCAGTTCAAGGTGATCGCCGCCGGCGATTCCTACAACGACACGGCCATGCTGGCCGAGGCCCACGCCGGTATCCTGTTCCATCCGCCGCAGAGCGTAATCGACGCGTTTCCGCAATATCCGGTAACCATGAGCTACGGCGAACTGCGCAGCGAAATCGACAAGGCAAGCAAAAAAATCTAGCCACAGAGAACACAGAGGAAAGACATGTGACGAATTTCTCTGTGTACTCTGTGATCTCTGTGGCTAAAGGGGTTTCCCATGCACCGTAACCGCTTCTACACGCTGACCGCCTCCTGCCCTGACCAGGTCGGCATCATTGCGCGCGTCACTGGCTTCATTGCCGAACACAAGGGCTGGATTCTCGAATCCAGCTTCCACGCCGATGACCTCGACGGGCGCTACTTCATGCGCATTGAAGTCAGGGCCGATTCGCTGCCCTTCCAGCTCGCCGAGTTCCGCAGCCGTTTCCAGCCCCTGGCCGACGAACTGCAACTGGACTGGCGCATCAACGATTCGGCGGTCAAGAAGCGCATCGTGGTGCTCGTCTCGCAACAGGAACATTGCCTCTATGACCTGCTGGCGCGCTGGCAGTCGAAGGAACTCGATATCGAGATTGCCTGCGTGATCTCGAATCACGACACCTTCAGGGGCTTTGTCGAGTGGCATGGCATTCCCTTTCATCATGTGCCGGTGCCGGCCGAGCACAAGGCTGCAGCCTATGCCAAGGTCCAGCACCTGTTCGAGGACGTGCGCGGCGACACCATGGTGCTCGCGCGCTACATGCAGATCCTCTCGCCCGAGCTGTGCGCCGCCTATCCGGCGCGGATTATCAACATCCACCACAGTTTCCTGCCCTCCTTCGTCGGCGCCAGACCCTACCATCAGGCCTACACGCGCGGCGTCAAGCTGATCGGCGCCACCTGCCATTACGTGACCGAAGCCCTCGACCAGGGCCCGATCATCGAGCAGGACGTGATCCGCATCGACCACTCGGATTCGGTCGAGGACATGGTGCGCTACGGCAAGGACATCGAAAAGACCGTACTCGCGCGCGGCCTGCGCTATCACCTCGAAGACCGCGTGCTGGTTCACGGCAACAAGACCGTGGTGTTCCGCTGAGGTTTGCAACACTGCCGTCCAGCCAGCACTGCGCCGAATCGGTTGCTGAGATCGAATATCTAGGCGCCCGGTCCGCAATCCATACAGCGCTCCACCACTTCTGAATCGGTGTGCATCTGATGGTTGAGGTCACGAAGTGCGGTGCGCAACCCCTCTTCAATGACCGGATGATAGAAGGGCATTCCCAGCATTTCGGCAACCGTCATGCGCTTTTGCGCCGCCCAGGCCAGCAGATGCCCGATGTGCTCGGCGGCGGGGCCGAACATTTCCGCGCCCAGGAACAAGCCGCTGCCTTGCTCGGCATAGACTTTCAGTATGCCTTTGTTGCGCAGCATGACGCGACTGCGTCCCTGATCCTCGAAGGACACCAGCCCCACTGCGAAGCGATCCTTGAAATGCTGGCCGATCTGGTCCAGGTTGAGCCCGACCGACGCCACTTGCGGATCGGTGAAGACTACCGCCAGCGGCGTGCGGCGCAAGCCTGGTCGTACGTCCGGATAACGTCCGGCATTTTCGCCGGCAATGCGTCCCTGATCGGCTGCTTCGTGCAGCAGGGGAATCTCGTTGCTGGCGTCGCCGGCAATAAAGATAGAACTGTCGCCGCACCGCAGGGTGAAGCGGTCAAACACCGGCACGCCGCGTTCGTTCAGCTGCAGTCCGGTGTTCTCCAATCCCAGTCCGGCGACATCCGGCGCACGACCGGTCGCCGCCAGCACGTAGTCGAACTGCTCGGTTTGCCAGGTGCCGTTCCGATGCAGGTAATTGACCTCGACCCCGGCGGCGGATTCACTGGCCGATTTCACCTCGGCCGATGCATCAAGATAGAACTCTTCATTGAAGGCCTGGTTGGCGTAGTCGCGAATCGCCGGATCACGAATGCCGGCGATGCCACCGCCGACGCCGAACATCTTGACCTTCACCCCCAGGCGGCTCATTGCCTGCCCGAGTTCCAGCCCAAGCACACCCGGACCGAACACCACCAGACTGGTCGGCAAGGTAGCCAAGTCGAATATGTTTTCATTGGTCAGCAGATGTGCCCTGAATCCCTTTAACAGCGGCGGCAGAACCGGAATGCTGCCGGTGGCGATGACGATCCGCCGGGCGTGAATCAGCTGACCCTGCTCCGTCACCAGGGTATTGGCATCCTGAAAACTGACCTTTGCCGCCAGGCGGTCGGCCGGCGGAATGGAATCAACCGACTCCTGCACAAACCCGACAAAGCGGTCCCGTTCGCCCTGCACTCGCGCCATCACCGCCGCGCCGTCAACCGCCAGACCTTGCGCATGGACCCCGAATCGGTCGGCATGGCGCGCCTGATGAGCCACTTCCGCCGCGGCAATCAGCAATTTGCTGGGCATGCAACCGACGCGGGCGCAAGTCGTACCGTAGGCGCCGCCTTCGATCAGCAGGACGGAGCCGGCATGGGCCCGCGCGGTCCGATAGGCACCCATCCCGGCGGTGCCCGAACCAATGATGGCGACATCGACGTGGATTGGGGTCATGGGAAATTGCTCCAGTGGAAATTTCGGATTGTTGAGGCCAAACGCTTATGGCGGCCACGTAGTACTGTTGACCGCGGTCCGCGAAAACTCATTTCGCCAGCCAGGCGGTCAGTTCGTCGGCGCCGCCGATGTGCTGACCATCGATATACACCTGGGGTGTAGTCCCGCGTCCGGTCACCGCTTGCAGGGAGCTGTAGCTGATGCCATGGCTGCCCAATTCGATTTCTTCAAAACGATACTTCCTGTCGCCGAGCATCTTGCGGGCGCGGGCGCAGTGCGGGCAGCCGGGTTTGCTGAACAGGGTGATGCGTGCCGGGGGACGGGCCTTGGGGTTGATGTGCTTGAGCATGGTGTCGGCGTCCGACACCATGAACGGATCGCCAGGCTGTTCCGGCTCAATGAACATTTTTTCAATCCGGCCATCCTTCACCAGCATCGAATAGCGCCAGCTCCGCTTGCCCAGGCCGATCTCCGATTTGTCGACCAACAGGCCCATGCCCTGGCTAAATTCGCCGTTGCCGTCAGGCAGGAAATAGATGTTTTCGGCGTGCTGCTCTTCTTTCCAAGTTTCCATCACGAAGGGATCGTTGACCGACAGACAGATGATGCTGTCGATCCCATTCGCCTTGAATACCTCCGCCAGTTCGTTGTAACGCGGCAGGTGTGTGCTGGAGCAGGTTGGCGTGAAGGCGCCCGGCAACGCAAACAGCACCACTGTTTTCCCCTTGAACAGGGCATCGCTGCTGACCTTCTGCCACTCATCATTGACCCGAATCGGGAAAGTGACTTGGGGGACTGGCTGACCTTCTCGCGACTTGAGCATGGCTTTATTTTCTCGGGTTCGTGTTGTGGTTCGATGTCTGCAAAGTACGCGTCGCTGCACGGATCATCTGTTCGCTGGCGAACCAAGTTCAGCAAGGCCTGGTCAGCGTGCCATGCCGGCCGTGCCGGATCGCCGAAAGACAGCGTGATCCGGCGCCGGCACCAGCCGACTACCGATGGACCACAAATAGTTTGACGTCCATCTAAAAATTGGATATTCTGCGGTAGGGTCTTTGGTACGGCCAAACTAGGCAAGGAAGGCATCGCTCCGGCTGCGGATCGATGTTTGTCCGATGAGGAGAGGAAGAACAAATGACGGTACAAAGTGTCTCCCTGGTAATCGCCGGCAGCGGTGGAGCAGGTGTCGTCACCGCGGGGTCCTTGCTGCTGGACGCGGCCGCCAATGCCGGCTGGTATGCCTTGATGAGCCGGTCGTCGGGACCGCAGATTCGCGGCGGCGAGGCGGCGGCGATGCTGCGCTTCGCCACCGAGCCGATCATGTCGCACGACGACAGCTTTCACCTGCTGATGGCCATCGATTGGGAAAACATCAGTCGCTTCTCGGCCGAAATCCCGCTGGTAGAGGCGAGCCTGATTGTCGGCGATCCGGCCCACGGCGATGCTCCGGCAGCCTTATTGAGCGGCAAGCCGCGCCAGGCCGCACTGCCGATGTCTGAAATTGCCGGCAGGATCGAGAACGGCCGGCCGAACATGGTCGCTCTGGGCGCCATCGCCGCCTTGATCGGCCTGCCCCCCGAAGCGATGCAAGCCGTCGTCGAGAAGAACCTGCGGCGCAAGGGACAGGCGGCGATCGATGCCAGCATGACGGCCTTCCACGCCGGCGTCGCCGCTGCCGCAGACCTGCCCGCGATCGCGAAACTGCCTGCGGTAGCCGCCGCGTCCGGGCCGCGCTGGAGCATCACCGGCAACGAAGCCACGGGCCTCGGCGTGATACGTGGCGGCGTGCGCTTTGTCGCCGCCTATCCGATCACGCCCGCCACCGAGGTCCTCGAATGGCTGGCGCCGTCACTGGCCAAAGTCGGCGGCGTGCTGGTCCAGGCCGAAGACGAGCTGGCCTCCATCAACCAGATCATCGGTGCCTCCTACGGTGGCGTGCCGGCGATGACCGCCACCTCGGGCCCGGGTCTTTCCCTGATGATCGAATCCCTCGGGCTGGCGGTTGCCGCCGAGGTGCCGGTCGTCGTCGTCGACGTCATGCGCGTCGGGCCCTCGACCGGGATCGCCACCAAGTCGGAACAGAGCGACCTCAACATCGCGGTCTACGGTTTGCACGGCGATGCGCCGCACATCGTGGTCGCGCCAAACTCGGTGGCCGATTGCCTGTTCACCACCCAGTGGGCCGTGCATCTGGCCGAAGCCATGCAGACACCGACCCTGGTCCTCAGCGACCAGGCGATGGGCCAGGCGCGCGCGATTATTCCGCGTCCCGCCGAGCTGGCCTTCATCGGCCAGCGCATCACCGCCACCGCAGCGGTCGAAGGCGAACGCTACCAGCGCTATGCCGTGACGGCCTCCGGCGTGTCACCGATGGCGATTCCCGGCACCGCGGGCCTGACGCATACTGCGGACGGGCTGGAGCACAACGAGTTCGGCAC
>Ga0172379_10002428_pt1 | contig 32929 bp, 41 predicted proteins | sample GrowelOW334metaG_FD_119756 | JGI IMG/M metagenome (GOLD analysis project Ga0172379, IMG submission 119756) | Groundwater microbial communities from an aquifer near a municipal landfill in Southern Ontario, Canada - Groundwater well OW334 metaG | ecosystem: Environmental > Aquatic > Deep...
ATTATGAATGAAAGTAATTTGTTTTGACTTAGAAGGAGTGCTAGTCCCAGAGTTTTGGGAAGAATTTTCTATTGCTACAAAAATTCCAGAACTAATGTTAACAACACGCGATGAACCTGATTATGACAAACTAATGAAAATGAGAATACGCGTTTTAAAAGAAAATAAATTCACAATGAAAGAAGTTCATAAAATTGTTTCAACAATGAAACCAATTCCTGGCGCACGAGAATTTATGGATTGGGTAAAAACACGAGCACAACCATGCATACTAACAGGATCATACTATGAATACATTACTCCCCTAGTTGCACAATTAGGTTATCCATTTATGTTTGCTAATTCACTAGACATTGACTCAAATGGAAATATTATTGGATACAAACTTCGAGAAGCAGATGGAAAAGTAGAACAAATAAAAAGATTCCAAGCAGCAGGATATGAAGTACTCGCAGTAGGAGATTCATTTAATGATTTAAAAATGCTAAAAGCCGCAAATGTTGGAATTTTATTCAAAGCGTGCGAAGCACTAAAAAAACAAGAACCAAACATGCTTTGCGCTGAAGATTACACAGAACTAAAAAAGATGCTTGAAAAAATATTATAAACTTCAAAAGCGCCGTATACTATTATGAAAAACATATTTAAACGAAAACGCTTAACCGTTAATCCAAAAACACGTTTTCGGGCAACAGCAAGGCAAGCCGCACATGCAATAACCAGTTTGTATTACCCAAATCCAAATGAAGCAAAATTAGTTGCAAAAGAACTTGGAAAAAGGGCAACTCTTTCTAAAGTAAAGAGCGCCAAAACGACTCTGGACGGGAAAGTCTGGATTCCCGATGCAGAATTAAATTCAAAAAATACAAGATTCACAAACAGATTCCTACGAAGAGATTTAACACATGAACTTGCACATTCATCGGGTTTATCAAAAAATCATTTTGTAACCGCAAGAGCTCTTGAATATTACTTAGAATATTTTGGAAAAGTTGTAGACCGCTTGGGGGCAATGGATAACAATCACTCAATACATTTAGCATATTCAAAAAGAGGAGAAATAATTGCAAAAGAAAGAGCAAAACAAGCAAATTTAGAAAAAAAAGGAATTACTTTAAGTGAATTTGAACATACGGCTCAATTTCTTAAAAGCCCATTTTCGAATCTTGGAAAGAGACTTGCAACAACTGCAATGAAACTTGATGCCGAAATGCAAAAACCAGGCGCCGGAGCAATATTAATAAGAGAAGTTTCGCAAGGAAAAAAAATCGAACAAACAACTGAAGAAATAAAAAATGGAAAATATAACCAAGAAATAAAAAACTGGTTAACTGCAAACCCCGCCGTAAAAAGGTTGTTGAAAAAATAGCTTTTAATATTAATTTCTTCAAAACCATTGACTTAATCTTGTCTGTGATTTAAAATGTTGAATCAAATTCGATTTCTTTTTGTATTGATCAATTGGAACAGTTAATTTTTTTGATAAAAAATCAAGAGCTAAATCAAAATTTGTGAACTCGAGTGGTTTCTCTTTTAATGCTGCTCGAACATTTTCACGAATTTGCCAAACTCCAAGAGGAACCGCATAATCTTTTCCAACCTCTCTAAAGACAATTGCCGCAGCGTTTTGTTTCTTTTCGTACAAGTATTCTGCGATTGCAATTCTTGAAGCAAAATATGCCCCTTCTGTTTCCTCAGGGTAACCCTTGAGCCCAGTATTTAATTCATAATCTGCCAAAACGTTAAATGTTGTTGAATCCTTATTCCAAATTCCTCCAGGCAACCATACTTCAATTTGTTCAAAACTCCAAGGGTAGGGGAGAAGCATTACCCAAAAATCATTATCCAAATATTTGGAGTGAAATAATTGAAAAGAATCAATTACTTTATTCTCAGGAAGTTTCTCTTCAATAAAATATTTTGAAATATTTGAATCAACTGCTGTAATACTCCATCTTGTTGGAACAATTTTTCTATTCTTTTTTACTCCAAGCGCACCACTTGAAAGAACTTTTGCTAAAGTTGAAACGGGAAATCCTTTTTGAAATAAATCAATTAATGCAGTGTTTGATTTTACCGCAGTATCAGAAACATAATAATCAAGTTCCTTAGGAATTTTTGGATTCTCAAGCAGATTAATCTTATCAAGTTTAGCACTCGGGCCTAGTGGAGCCGAAAAAGAATCAAAACTAGATTCTTGCCTTGGTTTCTCAGCCAGATTAACTTCCATTTCAAAAAGATTTGAGCTCATTGCAATTTCTTGAAAACCTAATAATTCATAATTAGGATCAGCAGCGAGCGAAACAGGCATGGATTTGTAAGAACGAAGAAGAGATTCTCTAAAAGAAATAATTTTCTCTTGAGAAAGCCCATACCACTTTTCAGGCAAATCACTCATTTCACTAACTTCACTAGGCAGCGCAGAAAGCGGAGCAACTGCAACCTTTGGATAATTTTGCCAAGAAACAAAAAAACCAGGGGGAGAAGCCCCAACAAAATTTGTCCCAATCATTGAAGAAATAATTTTTGCACTATTGTGTTGCTTTTCTAAAATTGGGCATTTTGATAAACCGCACAGTAATTTTCCTTTACACTTAATACAAAGTTCCGGGCTTATCATATCAGTTCACTTACCACTTAAGAAAGTCATTGAAATTAATAAGATTGCCCTTTAGAATTCTAAAATATTATTCACTTCTAAAAGTTTTTTACCTTCTAGAAAGCTTTATATTTGAGTGTGGTATTCATAGTGCTAGGCGAAACAAAATGGGTTTTGGAGATATAGCACGAGACATTAAAAGAAATCCTCTTCCGGTGAAAACTGCACCAAAAGTAGAGCAAAATGACATAACTGATGCAATAATAGACGGCGAAAAATCAAGTACTGCTTCTGTACAAAAACAAGATATTTCTTATAGAGATTCTGAAATCAAAGGATTTGTTCCACAAGCTAGATTTTTTGGGTCAAGACTCAATAATGATCCAAAACACGGAAGCATCATTAGAAATATTGCTTCAGAATCAAACTCATCCTCACAAATGGGTGCTACTGCTACTTGGGAAGATTGTAAACACCACAAAAACCAATCAGGAAGAGACTTTTGCGCTGAATTCCATTCACTTTGCGCTAAAGAAAGATGTAGAAGAGCAAGACGATAAGTTTTGCAAAGATTAGCAATTATTTTTAAAAAATTTTAAGGTGATAAAAAATGGCATTTTCAAGTCTAATAGATGATACAAGAAGAATGAACGCAAAAATGATTGCGATGGGGCAAAGTATTGACATTCAAAAAATGCCAAGACCAAAACAAGGTTCACAAATGGCACAAAAACAAGCAATGTTCACTCCAAGCGGAAGCGATGTAGAAAAAATGCTTTATCCTAAAAACTTCAAAGCACAAACTTACCAAATGGAAAGTGCACCACAAGAAAAAATACAAATTGCAAACGAACAACAAATGGTTGACGAGATAAGAGAACAAACAAGAGAACCTGCAAAAATAATTGGGGATGACGATTTAATAGAACAACCAAGAAGACAAGCACAACTTGACAAAACAGAAAACGCTCCTTCTTTACCAATGTGGGCAAGATGCAAACACTACAAAGCACAAGGGGACAGAGCATTCTGTAAAGAATACCTCGGATGGTGTGCAAAAGAAAAATGCTCAAGACCTAAACTGTAAAGCCACTACGCACTATTACAAATAGTGCATGAGTCAATCGTCTGGTCACAGAGCAAATGTTTTACATTTGCTTGCTTCGTAACCCTCAGGTTACTCAGTGGCGAAACAGGACATGTACAAAAAGTTACACTATTTTCTAAAAATCCTTTATATACCAAATTGGTCACTACTTAGTTATGAAAGCATTTGTCACTAGTCAAGAAACTACTTCTACAGTTGTTACTAGTACGACGGTTGCTTAAGCCGAAAAGCTATTTTAAAAGGCTTTTTGCGCAAGAATTTTTTTTAAGGGGATGAATTTATGGACGCAAAGGAAAAGGAATACAACGAGAAATTCTGGCACACAACAGCACACGTGTTTGCAAGCGCCCTAACCGAACTCTACCCTAATGCAAAAATTGCAATCGGACCTGCAATAGAACAAGGCTTCCACTATGATTTTGATTTAGATCAAAACCTTGACGCAAAAGACTTGGAAAAAATCGAATCAAAGATGAGATACATTTTAACTCAAAAAAATAAAATGATTAGAAATGAACTAAGTATAAACGACGCACTAAAAATGTTTGAAAATAATCCTTATAAAATAGAAATGATTAGAGAACTTGAAATCGCAGGAACAGAAAAAATTAGCACTTACACAACTGGAAACTTTACAGACATGTGTAAAGGCCCACACTTAGATTCAACAGAAGAAATAGGGGCAATAAAATTATTAAAAATTTCCGCAGCATATTGGAAAGGAAATGAAAAGAATAAACAATTACAAAGAGTATATGGAATTTCGTTTAAAACACAAAAAGAACTTGACGATTGGGCAATAATGCGAAAAAAAGCAGAAGAAAATTCCAACATCAAACTTGGGAAAGAACTTGATTTGTATATGATAAGCGATGCAGTTGGTAGAGGACTCCCTATTTGGTGCCCAAATGGAACAATGTTAAGAATGCAATTACAAGATTTACTTGTAAAAGAACAAATCAAACGAGGGTACTCCTTTGTAATCACTCCACACATTGGAAGACTTGATTTATTCAAGACAAGCGGACACTATGACAACTATAGAGAAATGATGTACACTCCAATAAAAATTGATGAAGAAGAATATTTACTCAAACCAATGAACTGTCCTTTCCATATTCAATATTATATGCGAACACCGCACAGTTACCGCGAACTTCCAATGCGGTTAAGTGAAATGGGAACTGTTTATAGATATGAAAAATCAGGAGAACTCTCAGGATTATTAAGAGTAAGAGGATTCACACAAGATGATGCCCATATTTTTTGTACACCTGAACAAGTAAAATCAGAATTTAATGGAGTGTTTGATCTTGTAATGAAAGTAATGGGAATATTAAAACTAAGTAACTTCCGAGTAAGAGTTGGAGCACGAGATCCAGCAGGAACAAAATATATCGGAGACCCAGCAGTATGGGAAAAAGCTACCCAAGAAATAATAGAAGTATTAAAAGAAAAAAATATTGACTTTGAAGTTAACCCTGGGGATGCCGCATTCTACGGACCAAAAGCAGACATTGTTGTTAAAGATGCTCTTGGAAGAGAATGGCAAACTGGAACAATTCAATTAGATTACAATTTGCCTGAAAGATTTAATTTGGAATACATTGGGGCAGATGGAGCAAAACACAAACCAGTGATGATTCACCGAGCGCCATTTGGTTCATTTGAAAGATTCACAGGAATTGTAATAGAACACTTCGGAGGAGCATTCCCATTATGGTTATCTCCCGAACAAGTTAGAATAATTCCATTGTCTGAAAAATTCATTGAACCTGCGAAAAAAATATATGAAAAACTCTTGGACAACGAGATAAGAGTAAAACTAGATGAAGGAAATGAAACACTTGGAAACAAAATCAGATTAGCACAAAAAGAAAAAGTGTCTTACGCATTAGTTCTTGGACAAAAAGAAATAGAAGCAGGAACTGTCGCAGTAAGAGACAGAGCTGGAAAACAGGAAGTAATGCTACTAGACGCATTCATTGCAAAAGCTCTAAAAGAAATTAAAGAAAAAGCTTAATTGAAACTGGAAATTTCCAGTTTCATTCTTTTTTTTAAAAAATAAAGAAATCATTTCTCCTTTAGGGTAACTCCCAAAAGAGTTAAATAAAGCAAATCTCAAGTTCTTTGTATGATAAAAAGACTTGAAGAACTTGCCCCTGAGGAGATACGTCAAATAGTTAGTTCTGGTTTAAGTAAAAGAACTGTTGTTGCTGTTCACCCTTACCATAACGTTGACCCACACGTTCTTGGATACCACAACAATAACGACAAATTCACAAAGTATATTCAAGGAGAGATTCCGCAAAGAGCACTAACTATTGTATTTGATACGGCCCCTGGAAAAAAAATACTTGAGCTCGACTTAGCACTCAGCGGAAAGAAAACCGGACTAATTCTTTGGGTAGAAACACGAAGCGGAACAGATCCCGTTCCAATAATTGGCTGGAGAAAACTAATACGAAAATTAGAGGAATTAAAACCAAAAAGAATAATTGTTGGAGGACGCGAGTTAAACACTTATTCAAAAGAAGATTGGGCAATAGAAACCGCAGAACTAAGAGAAGCACTTAATAGAAGCACACTAAGAAAAGAAACTCGAATTTCTCTTGGGGAAGAGAGAGACTACTATGCAGCAGTTGCAAGAGCAGCAAAAATTCGAAAGCAAAAACACCTGCTTGCAGGGTGTGCAGGAATCACCGCAGCAAAACTAACTGAAAAAAGAAAATTCAAGGTTCGAACTACCCACAGATTAACCTAAAAAACCCTCGAACCCAAAAGAGTTAAATAAGAGAAAAACCTACTTTTAAGCATGGCAACTGATTATTTGGATGACATTATTGGCGCTGCAAAACAAGCTACAAAAGAGGACGATATTGAGGCAGAAAAAAATGTTCAACCTATTGAATCCGTTAAACCCGAAGACAAAGAAGAAGCACTTGCCCAAGAAGTAAAAACTAAAGATTTTAATAATTTTAAACAAGAAATGCAAGGAGAAAAAGACGACACCTCAGAAACAAAAACACAAATAGAAAAAGAACTTGACGAAAGCAGAAAAATTGAACTAAAGAGTTATGGAAATGTAAAAATTTATAAAATTCCTGGAAAACCACTAAACTATTACTTCGTCCCAACTCCAAAACCAACCGCTTCAGAAAGAAAAGTAATTAACACTCTAAAAGAAGCAACAACAAGACTAATCTCAATCGCACCATACAAAATTCGAAACCCAGAAGAACGAAGAATTGTTTACAAACAAAAAATAATGGAAATAATAAAAAATAATCCAAACCTAAGAATCCCTGAAAGCAGAATTGCCTTTTACGCGGATGCAGTTGTAAGAGAAATGGTAGGGTATGGATTGATTGATGATTTAATTAAAGATGACAATTTAGAAGAAATCATGATTGTTGGACCAAAAAAACCAGTATACGTTTTTCACAGAGAATACGAAATGATGACAACAAATATTGAATTCTTTTCAGAACAAGAAATTGAAGATTTAATAAATAAAATTGCAAGAGAAGTTGGAAGAAGAGTAGATGTTGCAGCACCTTTACTTGATGCAAGATTATCTGATGGCAGTCGTGTAAACGCAACAATTCCCCCAGCGAGTATTTCGGGCGGGACAATTACAATTAGAAAATTCAGAGCAGACCCTTACTCAATAGTGGATTTAATTAGAATGGGGACACTAAACAGCGAAGCAGCAGCATTTCTTTGGATTTGCGTAGATGGAATGGGAGTAAAACCTGCAAACATATTAATTTCAGGAGGAACAGGATCCGGAAAAACAACTTTACTAAACGTACTTGCAGCATTTGTTCCAGATAGAGAAAGAGTAATTACGATTGAAGATACTGCAGAATTAAATTTACCAATTAATCACTGGATACGACTTGAATCACGACCCCCGGGCCTAGAAGGAAGCGGAGAAGTAAGAATGGATATTCTAACAAAAAATTCTTTGAGAATGAGACCTGATAGAATAATTGTAGGAGAAATTAGACACGAAGAAGCATTTACTTTATTCACTGCAATGAACACAGGACACGATGGAACAATGGGAACAGTACACGCAAATTCTCCAGAAGAAACAATAATTCGTTTAACTAGCCCTCCAATGAATGTTCCAAATATTATGATGTCAGGACTTGATATGATAATTGTAGAACACCGGTATTATGACAGAAAAAAAGGAACTATTAGAAGAATAAGCGAAATTGCTGAAGTATACGGAGCACTTGAAGGAAATCCAAAAACACAAGTAATATTCCAAAGAGACCCCGCACGAGATTCACTTGATCGAACATTCGCTGAAAGCAAGTACCTAAAAATACTACAAAACTTTACAGGAACCTCAAAAGACCGATTACTTGCCGAATTAAACTTAAGGAAAACCTTTTTAGACAACTTAGTAACACACAATATACGATCACTCACAGAAGTAAGCGAAAAAACAAAGCAATTTGTACTTGATAAAAAAAGTTTTGGTGAATAAAAATGGGCTACGAAACAAGAGTAAACCAAGAAGAAGTAGAAAAAATCGTAGAAACCATGAAAAGGAAGTACCGAGAAGAAGGAATGCAATTTGACGAAGTAAGCGGCTCACTAAAAGAACTAAGAGGAATCATTGCAGAAGACACTTATTCAAAAGTAGATATTGAAAACCGAGAAGATTTGGAAACCTTTGATTCAAAACTTGCAAAAGATGTAGGAAACTTTTATTTAAAATTAAAATCAATACTAAAACCATTACAAGAAATACTAAAAAAAGTGCCATTTAGTGATGAGGTTGGATATTACCTTTACTCAGCAAACATGCACTATTCTGCAAACCAATACTTAGCACTAACAAGTGCAGCTGGATTCATGTGCGCATTATTTGGATTCGTTGCAGGATTATTTATTGGCGCAATGCTTGCCGCAACAACAAAAAATATTGTATTTGCAACCACAATGCCCTTTATTTCCGCAATAGTGCTTGGGATAGTAGGGATTGCAATAGTAATTAACATCCCAAGACAAAAAGCAATTGCAAGAGGAAACGCTTGCTCAATGGAATTACCATTTGCATTAAGACACATGGCAACCGAACTAAAAGCAGGAATGGGATTATACAAAACAATACAAGCAATAACAGTGACTGATTATGGAATGCTAAGCGAAGAATTTGCAAGAACCGTAAATGAAATAGAAGAAGGAACCGATACAAGTGTTGCACTAAAACACTTAGCACTAAGAACACAAAGTAAACCACTAAAAACAACAATAAATCACATAATTCGGGCAATGAGAATCGGGGGAAATCTTTCAAACATCATGAGCGAAATCGCAGAAGAAGTGTCCGACGATTTAAAGAACAGAATTAATTCATTCTCTCAAAAAATGAATTTCTTTTCAGTAATATTTATTTTCCTCTGCATTGTACTCCCTGTTGCGATAATGATTCTTGGAGCAATAAGAAACTCTCCACTCTCTGCCTCAGGGCAAGATTTATTTAAGGCCGTACCACTTACTCCGCCAATAATGTTACTACTTTACGCAGTAATGATGCCAATTATTTTTATTATGATGAACGTACTTGTATACGTAACACAACCAAAAATGTAAAGTGAAAAAATATGGAAAACAACACAAACATTTTGCAAAAAGGATACGACAAATATTCAGGATGGATGGAATTTAGTAAAATGAAATACCCCACTCCAGTGTGGATTGCAATTTCTTTAGGAGCAACAATTGGAGTAGCAATAATAAGTTTAGTTCTAACTACTTTAATTCTTCGAGAAACCACTTTAATCCCAATAGCTTTTGGACTAGCAGCATTCGTACTCACAATCGGATATCCTTACATGAAAAAGGAAGCCATAATTGACAACATAGAAAAAAACTTTAGTGATGCACTAAAACAAATGGCGGACACACTAAAAGCCGGAGACACTTACGAAAGCGCACTAAGAGAAGTAGTTGAATCAGATTATGGAAGATTATCAGACGAAATGGGACTAGCACTCAGAAGACTTGAAGATGGAGAAAATTTAGAAAGCGCACTAAGCGGATTTGCACAAAGAATAGATTCAAGACTAGTAAAAAGAACAATAACAATAATACTTGATTCCATTAAAACAGGGGCAAGTCTGGCAGAAATACTTGATGATATTGCAGAAGATGTAAGAGACTTCCAAAGATTAAAAGAAGATAGAAAATCAAACACAACAATGCAATTCATGTTCATGGTGGCAGCAGGAGGATTTATTGCACCACTAATATTTGGGGAAATAAACGCGGTAGTAAATAATTTTTCAAAAATAAGTGCACAAGCACTAACGCCAGCACAAATGGCATCCTCTGCACAAACAAGCAACTTTATTATTTTATTGATTCAACTCTACCTAATCATTGAAGTAGTTGGATCAGGAACAATGATGGCATTAATTCGAGAAGGAAAAATCAACAAAAGCATTATATACATCCCAATCTTACTATTAATAGCATTCATCATGTACTATGCATCATCAATCATGGTAAAGTCAATGCTCGCAGGCGCATAAATATGGAAGAAAAAGCACAAGTAAATTTGGAATACTTACTAATACTAGTCGGAGCAATAGCAATAGTTACTATTGTTTCACTTTACATTAAAAGCACTGCAAACGTACTAACAGACACCGCAAAAGAACAAACAAACACCCCATAAATCAACGCCCTATTTTTCATTCCAAAGCAAAAGAAAACGTTTAATAACACCAAAAGCATTAGCATATCTAAGTTTTACATTTAAAGGGAGGTAAGAAAATGGAGCAAAAAGCACAAGGAGCTATTGAATACTTACTAATAATCGGCGCAGCAATCTTAGTTGTAGCAATCGTAATAATCGCAGTAACAAGCGTACTACAACAAGGACAAACACAAGGAACACAAGGTGCAAACGACCAAAATGTTCAAAACCAAAAGTTGCAATGCATGTCTGATGTTAACTCATTAGGCGGATGTTCAAGCGCATATGCAAACTGCACATGCTGCACTACATTCACAAAGACTGTAAACGTAAAGTGTCCATAAATATAACAATTTTTAGGAAAGGCAATTTTGCCTTTCCCTATTCTTTTTTTTAATTAACATTTCAACAAAGTTTAAATACTTCATTCGTTCTTATCTAAGTGTGATTTTAATGGAATACAAAGGACAAGCCCTCTCGCGAGGACAAGGCGCAATAGAATATCTTTTACTTTTAGCAGCAGCAGTAGTAGTTGTTGCAGTAGTAGTATCATTTATGATAAGCACAATCGGACCAGTACAAGACTCAGGCAGCAAACAAACTTACGAATACATATGCGGAACACTTGACACAAATAGTTTAGTCTGCGGATGTTTTGAAAAAACTGCAACAAAAGGAGACTTTGTTAACGGAACATACACGCAAGCAAGCACAGCTATATGCAATGAACAACTATCTGACCCTTACAAAACGGATCCATTATTACAATGGAACTAAAATAGAAAATTCAACTATCTAACTCAAAAGGCGAAAAAATGGAAGAACGCGCACAAGTTTCATTTGAATATTTACTAACCGCAACATTTGCCATAATGCTTGCAATATTCTCGGCAATAATAGTTGAATCTCTGCGCTCAATTGCAACACAAGCACAAAGTGATATTTTGAGTACAAGAGCAAAAGTAATTGAAAATATATTAAGCAACTAGACAAATACTCTTTCTTTTCAAAGCCCCTAAAAAATAAAACTTTATAAAGCAGAGAGCTCTATTCTAGTAAATGATAGAAACAACCTTTTTTTATGGATCCATAATAATTTCCCTGCTTGGATTAATTATTGCGACATACACTGACTTAAAGGAAAGAATCGTAACTAACAAACTTAATTACGGGTTAGCAATAGTAGGACTACTACTTTACGGAGTTCAATCAATACTCCAAACTAACCCAACTCCTTTTCTATTATCTATACTTGGATTAGTATTCGGGTTTGGATTTGGATGGGTTTTATGGAAAATAGGAGTATTTGCCGGAGGAGATGTAAAATTATTTATGGGACTTGGAGCACTAAACCCCTTTACCCCTGCACTATTAACAACTGCCCCATTTATTGCAGCAAAAATTCCATTCTTTCCAATTGAATTATTTTTATATTCCTTAATTGCTTTCTTACCATATGGAGTAGCGGTACTCGTTTACAAACTTGCAAAAAATAAAAACTTCCAAAAAGAATTATACGCTGAAATGAAACCAATGGTTCTTAGTGCAATACACGCGTGCTTATTTGCATCCGCAGCGTATGTATTCTTATCACAAATAGCATTTGCATATTTTCTAATAATAATTACTTTATTCATTTGGGGCGCACTTAAAGACAAGAAAAAATACATTACACTAATCGCACTCATTAGTGCGACAATAGTTAATTTTACCCTACTAACTCAGGCGATTATTGCATCAGCATTAATCAGTGTATTTTTATATTCCCTTCTAAAACTTTTACTCTCTACAAGAAAACTTCTTTCAAAAGAAATTGCAGTAAAGAACCTTACTGAAGGAATGATTCCCGCAGTTACATTAGTTTGGAAAGGAAAAAAAGTCGTAGAAGTAAAACCATTAGGACTAAAGGATATAATTAATGCAATAAAAACACAAAATACTTCAATGCTACTTGATAGTCTTTCACCAAAAAAAGAAATAATTTCATCACGAAAAGCACGCGGGTTCACCGACGAAGAACTACGGATAATAAAAAAACTTTCAAAGAACGGTTTGATTGGAAAAAAAATGCTAATAAAAGACTCCATGCCTTTTGTACCAACAATGTTTTTGGGGTACTTACTATGCTTAATAATAGGGGACGCAGTATTACTTTTACTTTTGGGAGGGATATGATGCAAAAAGGACAAGCAGCACTTGAGTTTATGTTCATAATCCTAATAGTAATTATTTATCTTAGCACAGTTGTAATACCCCTGACAAAGGATTCAAAAAATGCAATAACTGATATTGACGCATTAGCAAAGGCAAATAACGAAACTCAAAAAATAATTAATGCAATAGAGAGAGTTTCTACTTTCGGAGAGGGCACTAAAGAAACCCTGACTATTTTATTACCATCTAACTCAACCATTAACTGTTCTGACAAAAACATTTCTTTCCAAACAGTATTGACTGCAAAACCTTATCCTGCACAGTGCACCAGCGGAAGCTGCAATAAAAGTTATTCCATTCCACAAAGCCAAACACTCGATTGCAAACTCCCTACAATAATCGGGCCAGTAAAAACCAAAATAGTAATTGAAAAAAGCAATGGAAATAAAGTAATATTTACCCAAGGGATCTAATGGAAAGAAACGGCCAAGTGGCATTTGAAAGTCTATTCATCACACTAATCGTGTTAAGCGCAGGAATGCTAATTACTAATTTATATTTACAAACACATGATGACACAATTGCACTAAGCACTGCAAAAACAGAAATTCTTTCCCAACTAGGAGCCTCAAATAAAGAAGCAACAATCGATTCCTTAAAAATAGTTAAAAACATACAAGGGGATGTTAATCTAAACATAAAAACCACTCCTAGAATAAGTTTAGACCTTGATTTGATTAAAAATAAAATCAAAAAAGCTACAAAGTACCAATCCATAACCATTAACCTAGAATAATATCCTTTTCGGCAGACGACGAAAACAAGCATTTCCTTTTTTATTCCCCCCTCCAAAAATAACAAATGGACGAAAAAACTTTATCCAGAATTTGTTTAGGAATAACACTAATCGGAATGCTTATTCTTTTAGTAACCTACAAAACCGAATTTGAAGAAAAAACAGCAACTCAATTACTCTTAGAAGAAAACGGAAAAGGAATTCTTTTCGGACGAATAGAACACATAATTCAAAACTACCCCACAACCATTTTTGTTTTAAATGATGGAAATGAAACTTTAATTTATTATCCTAAAAAAACCACTTTCGAAAAAGGACAATTTGTGGAAGTTTATGCAGAAAATAGAACTGAAAACACTGACACAAATACTAAGTCTAAAAACAAAAAACAAAATGAATTATTTGCCCAGAAAGTGATTGAGAAATGATTCTTTTCTTCTGCATACTTGGCTGTGCTTGCGGGATAATAGCCGGACTAATACCAGGACTTCATTCAAACAATATAGCAGTACTCTTGGCAACAAGCCCATTTTTTGGAATGGAAGTTACTGCATTCATGTTAAGTCTTTGCACAGTCCAAGCATTTGTGGATTTTATCCCTTCAACTTTTTTAAGCGCTCCTAGCGAAAATACTTTTGAAGGAGTATTGCCCGGGCACAAAATGCTTTTGGAGGGAAAGGGAGTAGAAGCTATTTGCTTAACCACTGCAGGAGCACTCGTAGCAGTAATAATTGGAAGCATATTAACCCCGTTATTTTTCATGTTTATTGAACAAAACTCAGAACAACTAATTCAAATCACTCCCTTAGTGCTAATTACAGCCCTTATTACTTTTGTTATTTGGGAAAACGGATTTCATGGAAAAATAATTGCGCTATTTGTAATAATTGCTGCAGGGACACAAGGAATTCTTTTCCAAGACCAAGTATTCCCATTAATCACAGGGTACTTCGGAGTAGCTGGAACACTTTATGCCTTAAGCGATGCACCCACAAAAATCAAACAAAATCAAATCATTCAAATTAAATTAAGCACTTTAAAAGACTCTCTTGCAGGAATAATTGGGGGAGCAATTGTTGCAATAATGCCTGGTATTGGAAGCAATACTGCGGCAGGAATAATTAACTTATTTAAAAATAAGGACACTGCCCCAAACAATACTGAAAAATATTTAGCAATGCTTGGCGCAATAAATGTTTCAAATTTTTTCTTCTCATTTGCCACTCTTCTCGCGTTATCAAAAGCCAGAAATGGAGCAATGCTTGCAATCCAAGACAAAATACTTTACAGCGAGAATACTTTATTTTTTGGAACGCTAATCATGTTTATTTCAGCAGGAATAGGAGGGATAAGCGCAATTTGGATTGCAAAAAAAGCAGCAACATTCCTTGATAAAAATAAAACAAAAATTCTCTCTATTGGAACAATTGTTTTAATGATTTCACTTGTAGGAATATTAAACGGATTAATTGGATTAATTGCTTTATTCTTTTCAACCGCCCTTGGGCTTTTTGTCCTTACAAAGAAAGCAAAAAGAAGCCTTTGCATGTCCTCCCTCATCGTCCCCACGCTGTTTTTCTACCTTTTCATTCTACTTTAAGTATATGTGGAAAATAAAAAAGAGCGTACTCTTAAACGCAATCCTCGCAGCAAATAATTATTTGCCTGAAGAATTTGTTTGTCTTCTAGGAGGAAATAAAAAAAGCCAAGAAATTACTGAAATAGTTTTTGTACCATCAGAAACAAGCGAAGACGCAGCATCAATAAATACCTTGTCAATTCCTTTTGATGAAACAATACTGGGCTCACTACACTCCCACCCATATAGCAGCGGACAAGCAAGTACTGCGGATAAAACATTCTTTTCAAAGTACCCTATTAATGCAATACTGGGGCACCCATACACTTTGGAAAATGTAATATTTTTTGACGAAAAGGGAAAAGCAGTTCAAGTTTTAATCGTGGAAGGTTAATGCTCAAAATTAAAAGGAGAAACTGCATATGTCTAACATGCGAAAAGGTCAACTCAGTCTTGATTTAATACTCACAATGATTGTGGCATTAATCATAATAAGCGCTTTTTTAGTTATAATAAATGATTTTAAATCAAATCAAGAAATCCGCCTTGCAAAAGAACAACTCGATTTAATCGGGCAAAACACTGCCACACTCATAAGCACTACACAAACAATTAGCGATACTAAATTTTTGATTGAAACTACTTTGCCGCAAATCAAATACACGGATGCAAATGGAAACACTATTGGAAACTACCCTAAAGTTAAATTTGCTGATGAAAACACGCTCAACCTAGCGATTCTTCTTAATGGAAAAATAATGGACTCTAATTTTAAGATTTCCAAAAGCCCAAGTACGATTCTGTCCACAGATTCACTCGCGTATAATGGAAAACTGGTGATAAAAAATGCATAAGGGGCAAATTTTCTCAACAGATCTTCTTTTTGGAATGGTCATAATCATTTTCGGTTTTGGACTCATGCTCACTCTTGCTGAAACAAGCATGTATGATTCAAAACACACAATAAACGAAAAACAACTCCAACAAAAAACCGAACTTGCATTATTACTCCTAACCTCTTCACCAATTGGGCAATGCGATTTAAATGGAACACTACTCCCTTACTCAGTTAACAAAGATAAAATCTTTTCAATGAACTCAAAAACATTAAAACAAGCACTTCTGTTAAGCGATTACAACGTGCAACTTACTTTCTCCGATGGAAACAAACCAATTTTTGAACAAACTAATACTTCAAATATAATTTCTATTGACGTCAACGCACTCATTTGCACAAACAAAACAACCTTCAAAGACCTTAACTCTTGTTTAAGTTCAATAACTCCGTGCAATACTTCAAAAATTGGAATGCAAACAATAACATTAAAGGTGGGACGATGAAAGGATTTTTGTTTTCTACAGAAGCTTTACTCTCAATGTCAGTAATAATACTCGCATTATTAATTGTTCAATACGAACCAACTCAAACCTCAAATATTGTGCCTGAAGTTTTATTTCAAAATCAAAACGCGCAGTCAACAACACTTTATTTCAATCTCGCGGGAAGTTCAACTGATGCAACTAATACAAATCAGTACTGCACTATAATTGGAAGGTATTCTCCAATCACCAAAAATTATTTTGATTCAAATGTTTGCAGAGGGATAAAATGAAAAAAATTTCCAAGGGGGCAAGAGGGATTCGAGGGTTTGGAGGATTTTTATTAGTGCTTGCAATATTTATTGCAGCAGTATTTTTACTTTCAATAAACACCCAAACAGAGGAAGCTAACTCAATGAAGGAACAAATAGTACAAAGCAAAATAGTACTTACAAATTATGAAATTAACTTAAAACAAGCAACTATGGATTGCAATTGGAGCAGGCCACTTGATTTAAACACCTGTATTGAAGCCAAAGCGAATACTTTACTTACAAAAGAAAACACCATCCAAAACTTTTTAACATGCTCAAAAATGGGCAACACACTTACTATTACCCAAGGAAGCAAATATTCTCTGGATTTAAATTGCACAAATAAGCCAGCGACTTTCCAAAAAGATTTAATTATTGTACTACAAAAAACCATTACAATTACTAAACCCCAATAAAGCCCCAAATAGACATTTTTTGACCCTCGTTACCCAAGTTTTTATTACTTTCTAAATGATGAATTTTTATGGATGCAAAAAAAAGAATCGCAGTAATAGACTATGATAGATGTAACTTTGACCATTGCGGAAACTATTTATGCGAAAAAGTATGCCCAGTTAATAGGACGGGCAAAAAATGCATCGTTCATGAACCACTACTAAAACCAATTATTTCTGAAGAAATATGCATTGGCTGCGAAATATGCCAAAACAGGTGTCCCTTTAACGCAATAAGCATTGTAAATTTATCCTTTAACCTTGATGAACCAATCCACTCGTTTGGAAAAAACTCATTCAGATTACATGGACTTGCAGTACCAAAAGAAAGGACAGTTCTGGGACTTGTGGGAAGAAATGGAATAGGAAAAACTACCATTGTAAAAATACTCTCTGGAAACATCATCCCCAACTTTAATGAAAAAACTGGCGAGAAAGGAAAAGTAATTGAGTATTACAAAGGAAAAGAAGCACAAGATTTCTTCAAAAAACTTTACAACAATAAAATGAAGGTTGCAGTAAAACCCCAGAATATTGAAGGAATAAAAACAACTGGGACTGTAAGAGAACTCCTTTACAAATTAGATGACAAAAAACAACTTGAAGAAGTTGCTAAAGCTTTGAACATTGAAGGAATACTTGATCGGGATTCTTCAAAACTCTCGGGAGGAGAATTCCAAAAAGTAGCAATAGCTGCAACTGGCTTAAAGGATGCAGACTTATACTTTTTTGATGAACCAAGTTCCTTCTTAGATATTAAAGAAAGATTACGCGCAGCAAAATTTATTCGCACACTTGCAGAAAAAGCAGCAGTTATTGTAGTAGAACACGACTTGGTATTACTGGATTTCTTATCAGATTATGTTAACTTAATGTATGGAAAGCCAAGAGTATACGGATTTGTTTCACAAGTAAAAACAACAAGAGAAGGAATTAACACTTACCTGGAAGGATACTCAAAAGATGAGAATTTTAGATTCAGAGATTACCCAATTGATTTTTTTGGGAAACAAAAAACTGAGAAAAAAGAAAGAAAAGAAAAAATTGTAGAGTGGCCACTTTTACAGAAGAAACTGGGAAATTTTCAACTTGAGTGTGAAGCAAACAACGTAAAGAAAAACGAAATAATTGGAATAGTTGGACCAAACGGAATAGGAAAAACAACTTTCATGAAACTACTCGCAAATGAAATAGAAGCAGACAATGTAAAACTTGAAAGCGGAGTAAAAATTGCATACAAGCCACAGTACATTTCATACACTGGAGAAAAAACAGTTGAAGAACTATTTGAAGCGGGAACAATTCCTGATATTAGACAAAGTATTCTAAGACCTTTAGAACTTGAAGAACTTTTAGAAAAAAAAGCAAAAACTCTTTCTGGGGGAGAACTCCAAAGAGTATCAATTGCTTTATGCTTAAGTAAAAATGCAGATCTTTACTTGCTTGATGAACCAAGCGCATATTTGGATGTAGAACAAAGACTTGCTGTGGGAAAAGTAATCAAGAATCAAATGGACGTAAAAGATTGCTCCGCACTAATAATTGATCACGATTTAACCTTCATTGATTATGTAAGTGACAAAATAATGGTGTTCAGCGGAGAACCAGCAATAGCTGGAAAAGCAGAAGGACCATTTAATGTAAAAGACGGAATGAATAAATTACTCGCATACTTAGACATTACTGTGCGAAGAGACAAAGACACTCAAAGACCAAGGATAAACAAATCTGGTTCAGTCCTTGACAGGGAACAAAAATTAGAAGGAACATATTATTCGTAACTACTTAGTTTTGAATTGAAATTATTACTTTGAAAAAATTGCTCTTAAGGAAGCAGGCGCAAGTCTAGTTTTTGGAATATTTTTAGGAGTAAAAAACTTTAACTCCGAATGATCCGTACTCAACGCCAATTGACCATCAATATCACAAGAAAAAACAGTTAACTTCACGGTTTCTTTTTTGTTCCTAAAAATATTTGAGAATTCTATTTCTCTTAACTTTTTTACAGAACGACAATTACAAGAAATCTCTTCCCGAACCTCTCGTTTAATTGCTTGCAATGCGGATTCATTTTTTTCAACTTTTCCGCCAGGTAATTGCCATTTTCCAACGTAAATAGAATTATTCTCACTACGCCTCAAGAGAAGTATTTTCCCTGTCGAATCGTAAATCAGAGCCTCAACTATCCCAACTACTTTTTTAGGGGAAGAAGAAGGCGCTAAGAGAGTTTTATTATTAGCCATGCCCAACATATAGGGGCATAAACTGAATTTAAAACTATTTCCCGCCCCTAATCATGTTATGAAGGTACTCAAAATAAGCAAAAAAGAAGCTGAAATTACTGCAATACCCGAAACAATGGATGATCTTTGGCACCTTGAGAAAATAATCGATAAAAATGACACTGTCTATGGAACAACGGATAGAAAAATAAAACCCTCCAAAGAAGGAGAAAAAACAATCAGGCAAACAATTTTCGTTGAACTGCAAGTTATTGACGCCCACTTCCAAGAGTTTAGTGAAAATTTAAAAATAAACGGAATAATTATTGGCGGCCATCCTGAAGAATTTATTGAACTAAAAAGCCACCAAAGCCTTGAAATTAAAATTGGCGAAAAACTAAAACTGAAAAAACAATCCCTTAAAGACTGGCAAATTGACAGAATAAAAAAAGCCGAAAAATCAAGCGCTGCAGCGAAATTACTCGTTATTTTAATTGATGACGAGCAAGCTGAGCTTGCATTCATTAATCAATTTTCAATAAATAGAAAAGCCACTATTAAAGAATCAAAAAAAGGTAAAAGATTTGATACTGGAAAAAGCGATTACTTTGATCAAATTTTGGAAAAGATTCAACTACTTGATGCAAAAAAAATACTTCTCGCAGGACCAGGATTTGTAAAAGAAAATTTTAAGAAATTTGTTGATGATAAAAAAATTAAGGGTTTCCCACAAGTGCTAGTAGAAAACACTAACTCTGTCGGAGACACGGGTTTTAATGAAATTATTTCACAAGGAAAACTTGCCAGTGTTGAGAAAGAATTACAACTCTCAAAAGAAGGAAAAACAATTGAAGATTTTTTGATGAAAATATCAAAAGGAAAAGCTGAATACGGATTTGAAAAAGTTAAAAGCGCAATAGAACTTGGAGCGTGTGAAAAACTAATTATTTCTGAAACTCAATTAATGCAAAAAAGAGAAGAAAGCGAAAGCATCCTTGACCTTGCTGAAAAAATGGGCTGCGAAGCAGAAATAATTTCTTCTAAAAATCCTCAGGAAAAACAAATCCATTCCTTTGGAGGAATTGTTTGTACATTGAGATACAGGGTGGAATAATGATTCAAACAAATGGCTCTCGAATTCTCATAAAGGAAAGATTACGAAGAACAAAAACAAGTCCAAGTTTTCTTGCAACAGGGCGCGGAGAGTATAGCATAGTAAAGGCTGGGGCCCCAATCAAAATAACTGCAAATTTAACTGGAGAAAAAGTACGAACCATTGAATTTTTGGAAGGACAAAGAAAAATTGCTATTTTTCAAGCACAAGAGGATTCCCCACGCGTATGGAATATTTACCACCGAATGGTTATTAGAGAACATAGAGGATACAATATTGGCTTGCATGGATTTCGGTTACTTGAGCAACAAATAAGGAAAATCGGTGGAAAAGAAATTTTGCTAAAAACAAATCAAAAAGAGGTTATACGAACACTACTCAAACTTGGATACAGCATGAATTCTGAACACAAACAAGAATTGTGCGGATGCTTACAACTACCAAGAAACGCAACAACAAAACAAATTATTACTGCGCTTGAAGGCACATGGCTAGAAAGACCCCATGAACTAACACTTTATCGAAAACTAGAATAAATTAAATTTGCATAAAACAAAACTATTCAACCCTTAACTCAAACCATTCAACTTTCTTATCTTTCACTAATTCTTTTACTCTTTTTTGGGAATCACTTAATTGAGATTTGTTTGTTTTAAACTCAACAAAAACAACTTTATCACTCTCAAATGAAAGCCCGTCAATTGGTTTCCCAATAAAGCGAAAGTTCTGTGAATCAAATGGAAAGTTTTTACTAAAAGGAAGCCACTGCTCAGTTAATTGACCATACTTTACACTTTGGGATTGCTTTGAAAACAATAACTCATTGTACTTGGATTGCAAAGAGTAAAAACTCTTTATGATTACAACAAGAGCTATAATTAGAATTACTATTACAAGAATAAAGAATAACTCAAACACAAAAACACCAACAGGATTATGTTTGTTTAGAATTTAAATGTTGGCGCACACAAAAAATCCAAAGGTTCACTTTAACTTCTTTGACATAAAGTCGCCGTCTTTCTTATACCCTAAATATTTTTTATAATAATCTTTTACTCCAAGTCCAGAGATAATAACCATTTTATTTGCACCATATTTTTCTTTTGCAATACGCTCGGCTTCCAAAATCAGTTCTTGCCCTAACCCCTTGTGCTGAACACTTAACTCATCATTTTCACCAACAGGCAACGCTTTCCCATACACGTGAAGTTCCCTAATTAGTGCAGTCCTTGGAGTAATTTCTTTTAAGAAAGGACTAGCAGGTTTTCTTAACCTTGCAAATCCATATAGTGCAGTTTTTGATTCAAAAGAAATAAATGCTTCCTCCCCCTCCGAAGCAGAATAATGCTCGGTCGAAAGAGAAGGGATTTCATTTTCAGGAAATTTTTTCCCTCTATTTTGGAGCCCGATTTCTCTACATCTAATACAATTACATTTTTTGTCCATTTTGTGAAGCTCTTCTTCCACAAGTTGACGAAGATTAGTTTTCATTACTCCCGCAGAAATCACAGTGCTTGGAATATCCCTATTCACACGCATTACTCTGACCCATTTTGGAATCTCTGATTTAATTTGGGCTAAAAGTTTTGCAGCTTTTTCTTCACCCATCGGCTCAAAATTCCCTTTCTGCCACTCATCATAAAGTTTTGTCCCCTTAATTACTAAACAAGGATAAAACTTTACCATGTCCGGTTTAAAAGAAGGATTTGTAAAAACTTCTCTAAAATTATTTAAATCTGTTTTATAATCACTCCCAGGGAGCCCCGGCATTAAGTGATAAAGGACTTTGAAAGAAGAATCTTTTAATCGCTTAGTGGAATCAACAACATCTTGGACCGTGTGCCCACGATTAATGATTGAATAAATTTTATCTGAAGGATTTTGTACTCCAATTTCAACTCTTGTTCCGCCCAAAGAAAGCATTCCCTTTACATCCGATTTTGTACACAAATCAGGACGAGTTTCAAAAGTAATTCCCACCACTTTTCGTTTTGCTTTCTCGGCCTTTGCTTTTGCTTCAAGAATATTTTTGGACTTCTTTCCAATTACCGCATCAAGACTATTTTTTACTATTTGTTCTTGCTTTTTCTTTGGGAGAGAAGTAAAAGAACTTCCCTGAAAGATAATTTCAATTTTGTTTGCAAAGTTCCCAGTCAAATCCAATTGCTTTATTCTATTCTCTACAATTTTATAAGAATCATAATCCAATCTTTGAGCACGAAGAGCACTTGGTTCAAAACCCGTGTAAGATTTGGGAGAAGATTTATCTTCCAAAGAAGAGGGACAATAAGTGCACTTCCCGGGACAGGGAAAAGGAGGGAGCATGACTGCAATAACCTGTACTCCTGAAAGACTCCTAGTTGGTTTAATGGATAATAATTTTTGAACTTTCTTTGTTGCATTAACTGCTTGAGAAAGAATAAAGGGGTAAGGCGGCATATTATTTAGTTTTAATTCTTTACTCCAAAAAAACCGCCTAACTTCTAATTCTTTATCGGTGTTAATTAGTCCGGAGTTAATCTCACTAATAATCTTTTGGGCAAAAGAATACTCGCTTTTTGAAAAATCTTTTCGCATAAAGAACAATAATAATAGAGCTTATTAAAAAGAGAATAATTCAACCCCTAAGGAAGAATCATTGAAATTAAACCATTCAAGAAATAACTTGGAAGAAGAGAAAATGAATAAAATGGCAAACCATAGGTGATTGCTTCAAGCTTACTTTCAAGAGTTGGTTTAGCATCAATTGCAAAAGAAAAATCACTTGAGGTGTTTCCATATTCTACTTTGAAATTAAACTTCTTTTTTCCTTCAAGTCTAGGGAAAACTTCAAAATTAACATCTAACGAACTTTCTTTTGGAACAACAATTGTTCGAACGTACTTTGTTTTTGACAAAGCATCTTTTGTCATCCAGCCCTCAGGAAGATCGGAAGTAATAACAAAAATTGCATTTCCTTGGGATTTGTTTTTGAAGAAAAGTGAATAGGAAGCACTTGAGTTAACATTTGCAGTTTGTTCAGCAATATTAGATTCAGAAACCACAAGCGCATCGCTAACTACATTAAAATTAATTAAAACCTTGTCCGTTCCATTTGGACCAGAAAGAGCAACTGTGAAAGGATAATCCCCAATTACTGCATTCTTTGGAACTGAAACAATCAATTTTATAGTTTCAAGCTCATTTTTTGTTTCATAATCAAAACCTGTTGGAAGATCACTAACAAACGCCACAGAGTCATATTTGTTTGTAAGTTCTTTTGAGAAAATAAGTTCAACAGTATTACCCACATTTACATTCCCTATAAAGTTGCTCTCAGTAGGAGACAATTGTAAAGAAACAGGATCGATTAATCTAACTGAAAAAACAGTGCCCATTAGTAATAAAACGAAAACCAAAATCAATTGCTTTTTAAACATACTAAATCAGATTAATTAGTAAAAGAATAAAATATAAAGGTTTTCTAATGGCAAAAAAACACACTATTAAGGATAAGGAAAGCTCCATTTTGGCTAAACAAGCCGCTTTGGCACAAAAAAGACTCGCACTTGAAGAAGCTTCAAGATTTAATATGACGAAAAAACACCACAAAGAAACTTATGAAGAAGCTAAAAAAATGGGAAGAATGGATTTGGATTTCATTCCACTTTGTGATTATATCGTTCAAACAAAAAACTATTTTACTTCAAGTTCTTGTGCAGGGAGAATTGCTTTAATTGGCCTTGGGGATGAAGAAACAAAACAAGAAAGTGCATTTTATCGAAAATGGCACAGAAAGGTAAAACCAAAAGAAGTACTTGACGCTGTGGCGGATTTTACAGGCAAAGTACTCTACTTCAAACAAGAACCAATTATTTTACACTTAGGAACAAACAATTTAGAAAACGCAAAAAAAGTACTGGTTTATTGCGAAACTTGCGGAATCAAACGAGCAGGAATAAAAGTTGCAAAAGACGGAAAATTTATTGTAGAAATGCTTGGAACACAAAGTATTACCGCACCAATTAAAGAAGGAAAAATGACCGTGAGTGAAGAATACCTGAAATATTTAATAAAAAAAGGAAATGAAAAATTTAAGAAAAACCAAGAACTAATTAAAAAAATGGAAATTAATGCAAAAAAAATGCTTGAATAAACTATGCTCTAAAATTTGTTTAATTAGAGGAATTATTATGAAAAGATTATTTGTTGCAATAGAAATCCCAAAAAAACTAAGAACTCGAATATCTGCTGAACTAACTGAACAACTTACGACTGTAAAAGCAATTCCTGCTGACAATTTGCACATCACTCTTTGCTTTATTGGGGACACAAATGATCAAGGACAAATTGAAATAATAAAAAGACTTGAAAAAATTGAATTTAATGAATTTAACATTTTGATTGGAAGAGTAGGTCAATTTGATGAAAGAGTGATTTGGGTTAGCGCAGAAGCAATTGAGTTACATACTCTTGCAGAATATGCAAGTAAATCCCTTGGAGTAGATAATGAATTTAATGGGCACGTAACTATTGCAAAAGCAACTCAATCAACTGATTTTGAGAAAGAATTCGCAAAAATAAGAAACAAAAGAATAAATGAAACTATTAAAGTAAAAAGCTTTTTTTTATTTGAAAGCAAACCTTCCCCAACAGGAAGTGTTTATTCCAAAGTTAGTGAATTTAAAGCACTTAAGAAAAAAGCCAAAGAAATTAAATCAACCGAATGAGTAACTCAAAAATATGTTCAAAACTTTTTTTATTGAAGTTCAGAAACCGTTGAAAGAACTTTACTTGGATTGTAATAATAACTCTCAATTACTTCAAGCACTTCGAGGGGTTTTCTAATTCCTTGCTTTAGCATCCAGTCCAAAATTATTTTTCTTGTAGAAAGCTCTTTTGTTAATTCAATTTTACTTAGAGAATTTTTTCTTGCAATTTCTTCAAATACTGCACTCCCAATCTCCGTGCGCTTAATCATCCCTAATTTGTCATCAAAATCAAACAAAGTTCCAAATAGAACCTTTTCTTCCATTCTTGATAACTCCACAATTTGGGTAACTTTTCGTTGCATTCCTTTTTCTTTAGAATAATGCCTTTCCATTATTACAACAAAATCAAGCAAAGGAAGCATACTTTGGGGAACTGAAAGCGGTCTCTCGCCCAGTTTCACAATTGTTTCCCTTGCATTATTTGCATGAATCGTCCCCAAACATCCTTGGTGTCCAGTATCCATTGCAGTAAAAAGAGTAAGTGCCTCAGGCCCCCTTACTTCCCCCACAATAATTCTGTCCGGCCTCATACGCATAGAGTTTTTCAAAAGAGAATCCATTGTTACTTCAAACCCTGTAGAAGATCTTGCTTCAAGTGCAACCCAATTTTCTCTACTTAAAAGAGAAAGCTCAATTGTATCTTCAATTGAAACAACTCTTTCATTAAGTCTTATAAAATTTGAAAGAATATTCAAGAAAGTTGTTTTCCCTGATGCTGTGCCCCCAGCAACCAAAATATTTTGAGGGTTAGTTCCAAGTCCATCAACCATGAGCCACAAAAATGCAGCGGCTTCGGAAGTAATAGTATTATTTTCAATAAGATCAAGAATAGTTAATGGAGTAGCTGAAAATTTTCTAATTGTTAAAGTCGCTCCAGTAGGAGAAAGATCACTAAGAGTTGCATTAACTCTTGAACCATCGGGAAGACGAGCATCAAGCAAAGTATTCTTTGAATTAAATTCTCTACCAATAGTAAGCGCGATCCTTTGAATCACATTTGTTAAAATATTTTCTTCAATGGAAATATTCACTTTACACATACCGTGTTTTCTGTGAAATACAAAAATATTTTCAGGACTGTTAATCATTAATTCTTCCAAATCATCATCAAGCGAAAAGAAAGCTAATTGTTTTAGGCCAATAGAATTATGCAAAACATACTCCGCCAGTAACGATTTATCCAAAACAAATTTGAGCTTAGAGAGGAACTTAATAGTGGCTTCAAGTAATTCGACAAAGGATTTTTTTGAAGGAAGTCTATCTAAGTAACCATTCATTTGAATTGTTGAAACAACTTCGTCAACAAAAATATCCAAATCCTCTTCGCTTACTCCGTCAAATCCTTTTTTTAGAGCCGCTCCTTTTTGAATCTCTTTAATTAGAAAAAGCGCTAGTTGCTTTTCTTTTTCGCTAAAAGGAACTTCTTTAACATCATAAAAGTTTACCGCTAACCCTTGATAAATATCCGCCAAAGGAGTAGACTCTAGTTTTTTTAATTTCATTTCAGTAAACTGCATTATTACCCTTCCAAACACAATTATATAAAGAAAAGTAGTATAATAACTTAAGGGAAAGCAAATACTAAAAGCAAAAGTGGTTATATGAATTCTTTATACAAGAGTGTGCTAGCAAAAATAACTCCCCCAAAAAATGAACTCCTCGCTGAAAAAAAGCTCGTTGAAGAAATACGTGCAAAACTGAAAAAAATCAAAGGAAAACACTCTCACATTGAATGGTGCGGAAGTAGCGCACGCGGAACTCATTTGCGCGGAGATAGAGATTTAGACCTATTTTTAATGTTTGATAAAGAACTCCCTGCAAATGAACTCGAAAGCGAAGGACTTAGAATTGCAAAAGAATTATTCAAAGGAGAAAAATGGGAACTCGCTTATTCACAGCACCCTTACGTTAGAGGAGAAATCAAAGGATTTGAAGTAGAAATCGTGCCCTCATACATTGTTGCCAGCGGAGCAGAAAAACAAAGCGCAGTGGACCGAACCCCATTTCACAACAAATATTTACTACAAAAAATGAATGATAAACAAAGACAAGATTCAAGACTACTAAAACAATTTCTTAAAGGAATAAACGCTTACGGAGCAGATCTAAAAAACCAAGCACTCCCAGGATACGGAGTAGAATTATTAATTTTATATTATGGCTCATTTGATAAAACAATAAAAGCCATGTCAAATTGGAAAGAAAAAGAAATCTTAATGTACAAAAAGTTACTGCGAGACCCAACAAACGAATTTTTTACGCCATTAGTAATGATTGACCCCGTGGATGATAACAGAAACGTTGCAAGCGCACTGTCCGTTGAACAATACAACAAAATGCGTTCAGCAGCAAAAATGTTCTTAAAAAACCCAAGCGAGAAATTCTTTTTTGGGCACCCTGTAGAGGTATGGCCAAAAGAAAAAATCCTTGCAGAACTAAACAGGCGAGAATTCTTAGCAGTACAAGCGGAATTTCCAAAAGAAATATTATCAGATTTAATGTGGGGACAACTACGAAGATACTTAAGAAAAACTGCGACTCAACTTGAAGAAAAAGAATTTGTGGTAAAAAAAATGGATCTTTGGAGCGATGAAGAAAAAGTGTTTTTCTTATTTGAATTAAATGCACTGGAATTAGAAAAAAGAAAAAAAGCCTTTGGGCCCCCTGCGTCAGACAAAGAAAATGTAAAAAGATTTCTTGAAAAGAAACGAAAAATAATCTCCGGCCCAAAAGAGGAAAACGGAAGAATAGTAATTGAAATAGAACGAGAAGAAACCAGCGCAAAGAAAACACTGGAACAATTCATTAAAACCTGCCAAAAAACCGAAACCGACGGAATTAAAGTTTGCCTAAAAAAAGCCAAAGTACTGAATGAAAAAGAAATACTCACACATTATTCAGGAACTTTCGCAGAACACTTAACAAAATACTTTGAAGGAAAAGAAGCATTTGAGTGAAAAACATGAGCAACACATACACTGGACCAGTCATGTACATGATTCACGCCCCAAAACAAGAAGCGCCTCGTTATTTTAGTGAAACAGATAAAAAAAACTGGGCATCAAATAAAAAAAAGATACTTCAAGGATTAGAAAAAGCAGGCATAAGAGGAATACCTGTAGTTTATGAAATGCCTAACGAGGAAGCACACGTTAAAGCTTTAATCAGAGAATTAAAACACCCCCCGCGAATAATTTGGGCACAACCCTGGGACATTTACCAACCAGACGCAATGAAAAGATTACTTGAGTCAGAAAAAGTGCTCCCAACAAGAATTATTGGATACGGAATGTATAGAAATATTTGTCTCACTATTGGACTCGAATCCATGAAACGAGCTTTTCCAAAAGCAGAAGTGATAATGCTTCGAGGAACTTCAACAATATTTAGAGATAATTCCGAAGGCCAGCGAAAACGTTGCAATGAAAAACTAAAGAAGTCTGGAATTAAATCTGCAAAAAAACTTTCATTTAAACATTTTGTGAGATGAAAAAATGGAAAGAGAAATAAAAATTGGGCAAAAATGGAAACACTTTAAAGGAAGTATTGTGGAAATAATTTCCATTGCACTTGATTCCGAAAATCTTTCTGAAATTGTGGTGTACAAACATTTGGAAGCACAAAAAGGAATGCCTGCGGGGCAAGTGTGGGTCAGACCCAAAGAAATGTTTTTAGAAAAAATTACGCGAGAGGGAAAAGAAATAGAAAGATTTACACTTATAAAATAAAAGAAGGGAACAAAAATGATTAGAGAAATAATTTTAGACATAAAAGCAGTAAAGAAAAATGACCCTGCTGCAAAAAACTATCTTGAAGTTTTACTTTGCCACACTCCCCTTTGGACAATAATCGGATACAGATTAATGCACCCCCTACAAAAACTAAGAGTTCCTGTTTTGCCAAGATTTGGAATGACAATTTTAAAAGTTTTAACTGGAATGGAAATACATCCCGGCGCCCAAATTGGAAAAAGTTTTTTTGTGGATCATGGAGTTGGAACAGTAATTGGAGAAACTGTTGAAATTGGAGAAAATTGTGTTTTATTTCAAAATGTAACTCTTGGAGGAACAGGAAAGCACACTGGCAAAAGACACCCAACACTAGGAAACAATGTTCTTGTCGGAGTAAGCGCAACACTACTAGGGCCACTTACGGTTGGAGACAATGTAAAAATCGGTGCGGAAACATTTGTAATAATGCAAGACATTCCTTCAAACTGCACTGTTGTTGGAGTTCCTGGAAAAATTGTAAGGTTGAATGGGAAAAAAGTTAATATTAAACTTAAAGAAACAAAGAGCAAATGAATTTTATAAATAGAAAACTGATACTTTTTTTGTAAAAAAGTACGGGCCTGGAGGGAATCGAACCCCCATTTCAGGATTACTTCAAATATTTCCGAAGTCCTGCTGGTTATCCATTGCCAACACAGGCCCACTGAAATAACTAGGGCACCGATAATTTTTAACCTTTGGGGGTAACCGATTCTAGCACCTGAATTGAAGCTAGTCGTTTTGCAACTAATTTTGGAAGAACTTCACTCTCCTCTAAAATTTTCTCAGGATAAAAATCGTGTGGATTTAGTTTGCCGGCTAGAATTTCTTTTTGTTGCTCTAACGTAATGTAAGGAGGATTGAAGCCATAGGTTTTCCAAATTAAATATCTGTTCGTCTTTACTGGATTTTTGAATCCAATATTTCGCATCCACAAAATAAGATTTTGGTCTCCTTGAAGAGTTAAATTATAAGCAATATTTTCAGTTGCTGTTTCTTTTGTTTGTGAAAACGCAAACTGAAATCCAGTCTGCATTAATAATAATCCAACACCATCACGTAGACTTTTTGAGCAAACTGATAATTTCAAATAGGAATAAGTGTGTCTTTTCTTATGAATTTCAGAATACTTCGAACCCCCTCTTTTTCTAAATGAAAGCGTACCGTCAGTATCAAACACCCCTCGGATAAATCCATAAATAATTTCAATGTTTTTTGATTCAAAAATTTGCTTTGGCACCCCAACAGTCAAAGTTTTTTTCCCATAAGGAAATCCAAAAGAGTGAATGAATTCACAAACTTCACGTTTACAAATTAGAAATCCATAAGTGTTTCTTGGATAAAAAAATCGGGGTTTTATCTTAATTCCAAATGTTCTCTCAAATAAAGGCACCACGTGATTATCATAGTATTCCTTTTCATCAACATTTCCACTTAGATCAAGTTCAAACTTGCTTCCACGACGTCTAAGATATCCATCCCCAGCATGAATTCCACAAATTTCTGCCAAGTCAGGAGTCATTTCTTTTGGAAAAGAATTTTCCATTATAGAACCCTCTTTTGAAGATTTATAAATAATTGGAGAGTGTTTTGCCGACAATACGGAATCGCAATTCACGGTGCCGCAAAACAGGCTTGTTTTGTCGGTTGATTCATTAGACAAAAAAGAATATTAATCCAAAAAGAAGAACTATCTTTGTTTAGATTCACGCACTAATTGCTCGTAATACTTAAATGCTTTTTCCAAGTTTCCCCTAACACTATTCATTATACGATAAGAGTAATGCAAACGAGCAAGAACTGGATTATTACTCCAATGCCCGTTCAAAGCCTTATAATCAAATTCCTTGAAATGAATCTTCGCAAACGCTTCAAATTGATTAACTCTTTTCTCCAAAAGCGAAAAATTAGTTGAAACCCTTTTAAGTGCAGGCCCTACTTTTTTTAATTCAAAATCCGGGTTAGAGTATAACTCTTTTTTTACCAGTGCCAATTCTCCCTCAACATCCCCTGCTCCAGTTGAAATCCACCTTGAAACCCGATTAAGTCTACCCTCAATTATTGCTCTCCGCGCAGGTTTAATCTTCAAAAAACGAGCAGAAAAAAAATGTCTTGGAACCCTTTTTGGGGGAATAATGCCCATAACAAACACAATCCCCAAACTTGGTTATTAATTTAACCCTGGCCAAAGCTCAAAATCAAGCCCTCCAAACAACGTTTATAAAGCTTAGCAATTAGAGAATATCTTAGTTAGACTTTGGTGAGATTAATGAAGACATGCACAACATGCAATAAAGTTGTTACAACAAAACATTTAGAGTTCAAATGCCCATCATGCGGCAAAAGCACAATCGCAAGATGCGACCACTGCAAACAAACTGCAAAAACATACACTTGTAAAGAATGCGGATTTGTAGGCCCATAAAAACTAATTTTGAGTTGATACAGAATGGGAAAAGTAATGGTAATCTTCAAAGTATTCTGCGATCCTGAAAACTTGGATGCTGTAGAAAAATCATTACGAGAAATTACTGCCGGAGATTTTAAAGATTTGAAAAGAGAACCAATTGGATTTGGAATAGAAGTAATCCGAGTGGGATACGTTATACCTGACAAAGTTGACGGCGCAATGCCAAAACTTGAAGAAGCAGTAAACAAAGTACCACTAATTAACCAAGCAGAAATAGAAGTGGCAACACTAATAAGTTAAACTTTAGAGGACAAAATTGTCCACATCTTTTTTAGCAAAATAACTTTTTTTACTTGCGACTACTCTAGTTTTATTGTTTTTGCAACCAAAAATAACTTATGCTAACCTCCCTAACTTTAAAGAATTGGCGAACACACGCCGAAACTACGCTTGAATTTGGCAAAGGAACTAATGTAATTGTCGGAGTAATGGGAAGCGGAAAAAGTTCAATTGTAAATGCAATTTCATATTCCTTATTTGGAACATTCCCTGCAATAAAAACAAGACAAGTATCCCTTGATGAAATAATAATGAACAAACCAAATCAAGCTGACAGGGCAGAAACAATACTGGAGTTTACTCAAGAGGAAAAAAAGTACAGAATTGAAAGAATAATCAAAAGAGATGGAACTAATGAAGCAAAACTCCTTGAAGGCACACGATTAATCGCGGGACCAAAGCAAAAAGATGTAAATGAAAAAGTAGAAAACTTACTTGGATTAAATTATGAACTATTTAGCCGAGCAGTTTATGCTGAACAAAACGAAATGGATTTTTTCTTGAAACTGAGTCCCTCTGAGCGAAAGAAAAAGTTTGATGAACTTTTAGAACTTGAAAAATACGAAACCGCGCGCAAGAATTCAGTTACGCTGCAAAACGAGTTATTAAAAGAAAACAAACAACGAAAAGACTTTGTTGCCCAACAAAAAGAAACCCTCAAAAGCCATGAAGAAGAAAACTTACAAAAATTAATACTTGAAGAAGAAAATGCAATAAATTTACTTAGAAACGAAATTGAGACTATTAAAAAAGAACTTTTAATTATTGAAAAAGAATACACCCTGCTTTCTGACAAAGAAAAACAAAACAAAACGCTTGAAGAGCTTGCAATCAAAGTTAATTCTAGAATCGAAGGACTAAAAGAAGACATCCTGCGAAGTGAACGAATATCCGTTGGTGAAGTACAAACCCAAAGCACTACTCGGAAGAAAGAAATTGTTGAACTAAAAGAAAAACTAACAACCAAAGAGAAAGAATGGAAAGAAATTGACCTTGTTTTAAAAAAGAGCGGAGAAGAATTAAAAGTTTTAGAATATGAAAATAGAAAACTCTCTGAAGAAGAAAAAGGAATATCCTCACTCAAAGGTAAATGCCCCACTTGCAAACAGGAACTAAACGAAGAACACAAAACTAACCTCACAAAAGAACTTGCGCAAAAAACTGACAAAATACTTGAACAAATACGTGAACTGCAAAAACACAAGAAAGACTTGGAAGAAAAATATAAAACAACTGAAACTGAAAAAGAAACTCTTCGAAAAAATATTGATGAA
>Ga0172379_10002429_pt1 | contig 32927 bp, 31 predicted proteins | sample GrowelOW334metaG_FD_119756 | JGI IMG/M metagenome (GOLD analysis project Ga0172379, IMG submission 119756) | Groundwater microbial communities from an aquifer near a municipal landfill in Southern Ontario, Canada - Groundwater well OW334 metaG | ecosystem: Environmental > Aquatic > Deep...
CGCAACACTGATTTTAGAAATAGAAATAGCTTCGCCCGTATTATTACTAACTCCAATCAAACCATCCCCACCCCCATCAACAACAGGTTCAGCAAAACCAATAACACCAACACTATTCCTTAGTTCAGCAGACTTAATCGCAGTATCCCCACTAGAATTAGTAGTAAACACAATCCCCACAACAACTAAAGAAATAACAACAACAATAGCAATAACCACAAGATATTCTATAGTACCCTGACCAGGAGAATTTGAAATAAACATACTAACAGTAAACACAAACCAAATATATAAAAGAATCTCTAAACCAAAAAAAACATTTTTTTCTAAAAAAATAACAACCCCTAACTAAAAAACAAACAGTCCACTTTTCATTAAAAGCAAATCTTTATTTGGTCCAAAACACTAGTATTATTATGTTTGATTTCATGCTTGCCCCTTTAGAGGATTATTCAGATAATGCTTTTCGAACACTATGTTTTCGTCATGGAGCAGATTTGACTTTTACTGAAATGAGCCGAGTTGAAGGATTGGTTAGAAAAAACAAACCAACTTTAGCAAAAATTCAGGTGCATGATAATACTCCTGTGCAAATCCAACTTTTAGCAGGAAGAGAAGATCAATTAGAAAAGTTTTTGAGTACATTTCAACCCCGTTTAGGGTTTAAAGGGTTTAACTTAAATTTGTCCTGTCCTAGCCCTAATGTAATGCAACAAGGAAGAGGATGCGCTATGGTTAAGCGTGTATCAAAAACTCAAAGACTTGTAAAAATAATAAGACAACACAATTACCCAGTTTCACTTAAACTTAGGTTAGGAACAAATGAATATGAAAAATCACACAAGGTTTACTTAAATTGTTTAAGGGAAGTTGATGCTGATTTTTTTGTTGTGCACGCAAAAACAGGTTCGCAGAACTCTGATGAAAGCCCTTCTTTCTCTACTTTTGTTGAGTGCATTGATACAACAAAACAAAGAGGAATTCCATTAATCGCTAATGGTGGAATTGATTCAATTGATAGGGTCGATCAACTAAGAAAAATGGGTGCTAGCGGAGTAATGATTGGAAGAGCAGCAATCAAAAATCCGGCAATATTTGATTTACTAAAAGAAAAACCTACCCCTTCAATTACAGAGTTGACTCACGAGTATTTAGATCTAGCAAACCAGTTTAGCGCTCCAAACAAATACAGAGAGAATTTGCTTGCGGTTTGGAACTCTGAAAAAAAGCCACAAAATTAAAATAACTTGTTTTTAGTTTTGGCAAAAGTTTTTATTTAGTTAACCCCTTTGATTTATTAGCTTGGTTGAGAAAATGAAAAAAAATTGTTTGGATTTTGATAAGAGATTTGAAGGTTTACTGAAAGGCAAAGTTGTGGTTGTTACTGGCGCTGGTTCTGGTTTAGGTAAAGCAATTGCTTTGGGTTTGCCTTATGCAGGAGTCAAGATAGGAGTTTTGGATATGAACGCGAGTTCAGTTAAAACTGTTGTTGAAGAAATTAACTCAAATTATCCTAACTCTGCTTTTCCAATGATTGCTAGTGTTACTGATGAAACGCAGTTAGAAAAAGTTTATTCTGAGTTATCCAAAGCGAAAGGTTTTGGCACAGTCGATATTTTGGTTAATTGTGCAGGAATTGCTAAGTTAGGAAGTATTGATTCGCTTTCTCCAAAAGACATTAAGTTAGCTAACGATGTGAACATTAATGGTTATTTTTTGAACACTAGTTTTGCAACAAAACAAATGATTCCAAAAAAAGAGGGCAATATTATTAACATTTCTTCTGCTTCGGCTAGAAGTATGTCTCACAATTCTTCTGTTTATGGTGTAGCTAAAGAAGCACAATGCATGATGACTCGCTCTTGGGCACTTGATTTAGGAAAACACAATATTATGGTAAACGCTCTTCTTTGCGGGGATTTGTTTGGAAATGTTGAGCTAGGAATAGAATCAGCTATTTGGAATCAAACTTACTTTGAAAGAAAAGCAGTTGATAAAGGTCTTGTGAAAGCAAATGATTCTAGACTTGGCGGCAAAACACTTAATCCAGAAATTCGTGCGCTTGTAGTTAAGTACTATGTTGAGCGAACCGCTCTACAAAAAGAAATCACTTACAAAGATGTTGCCAGCATGATAATTTTGCTTTGTTCTGATTTTTGTCCAAAAATCACTGGAGAATCAATAGCAATTACTTCCGGAAATCCAGCTGCATTTTCTAGATAAAATCTAAACTCAAACTTAATATTTTACTTATTTTGAGACAAAATAAACCCAGAATCTGCTTTAATTTAACTTTTTTATTTTCTTCAGAATAAACCAGGAAAAATTATCCCCATATCTTTTTTGTAGTTCTAGTAGTTTCCAATCATCCCCTGTAATGATTTTCCGACAAAATTTTGTACCACACTTGCATTCTAACTTATATGCTGAAGTGGTAAATGTTGAATAATCACAAACCAACTCTTCGCCTGCTTTTATGTCGCGGATCGCAACAAAACTGATTTGACCATCTGGCCCAATATTCGGGTTACAAGAATGGTTAAAAAAAATCACTATGTCGTTCACTTCTTCTTTTGATGTAGGGCAAAGGAAAAATTCATCAGTTATTTGAACACTAAAATCCCCTATTTCTTTATCATACTTTTGAGCTTCCTTGCGCCCAACAATATGACCGCTTTTGATAAAAACAAGCTCTCCTTTTTTGATATCTTCTTTGGCAAAAATTCCTTTTCCGCCAATTAAACTTTCTTTAACTTCAACCTTTGGCGCTCGGTAAGATTTTATTTGAGGCATAATGATTAGACTTAAGAAAACTATTTTTAAACAAACTCTTTTTCTTAAACAAAACATCTTTTCAAAACTCAAGTAGGGGAAGTCTTGAGGTTTATGGGGTGTTTCTTCCACTATTTTTTCTCTACCAAATAGCGAATTTGACTGAATCAAACTAGTAAGTTCCACTAAAGAGAAAAATAGAAAAGATTAAAAAAAGAATAAAAGTCCGCCCAACCCCAACCCCAAGACTTTTCTTGGATTGTTAGACGGACCTAACTATTTTAAGAATTCGCTGTGTTGGAAGAGTCGAATTATTAATTTAATAGTGTCTAACGACTTTTTCGTTAGTTTCTCTTACCCAGTTAGCTAAAGTATTGTTTTCCAATATTTCAGCCATTACCTGATCCAGATAAAAGTTGTGACCCTTCTTTTGCACAACGTGTTCTTCACCATTTACAAAATTTGTCCAATTCATAGGAATGTATTACAGCTTAACTATATTTAAATGAGTAGCTTTAAAAAGATTACTAGCTATACATTGTATAGTTGTGAGATTTTGGCGATTTGAATGGTTAAACAAGCAGAAAAGGCAAATTCACTAGAAAAAGCACTTAACCTAATTGGCAAAAAATTTGATTTATTAATTCTTGATTCAATGATTCGCCACAACAAGCGTTCTGGTTTTAATCAACTGTTAAAAGAACTCCCGAACCTAAATCCAAGAATTCTTTCACTAAGATTGAAATCAATGGAGTCAAATAAGCTCTTAACAAAGAACCTAATCCTTGGAACCCCAGTAAAAACCGAGTACGCACTCACCCCAAAAGCCGAAGAGTTAATTGAAATTATTGAAAAACTAAAAGCTTGGGCAGAAAAACACTAATTTTATTAAAAACCCACTTTTTCGTCAGCAGGTGTACTTTTGGTCACACCCTAATTCAACCAATTCATATTAATCCCAAAATTCACAAGTATTATTGATGATTAAATGGAACTTGAAACTAAAAGATTAATTATAAGGGACTTTAAAAAAGGCGACGAGACAGAGATTTTTGAAAACATAAGCAACCCAAAAGTGATTCAGTTCATTGGCAGCATCCCTTTTCCATACACATTAAAAAATGCAGAGGAGTTTGTAACAAACCAAGTTGAAGAAGAAAAGAAAAACCCAAGAAACAACTATGACTTCGCGATTACTCTTAAAGGCGAAGATAAGGTAATTGGAGGGATTGCAATTAAAGGAATAAGTTACTTTAACTTGCGCGGAGAGATTGGTTATTGGCTTGGAGAGAAGTATTGGCGAAAAGGGATCATGACTGAAGCATTAAAAGAACTGCTTGAATTTATTTTTAAGGAACTCAAACTTAATCGCGTAGATATTGACCCAATAGCAGATAATGTCGCCTCAAACGAATTAATAAAAAAACTTGGGTTTAATCACGAAGGAGTAAGAAAACAATACCGTAAATCGCGAGTAACCGAAAAATTTTATGATTCCAACCAATATGGGCTTCTTCGCGAAGATTGGCTAAAATCGAACTCAAAGTGACCCCCAAACACTCATTCCAAAGGAAAAAGAGTATTCCTTAAGGGGATTAACCAACCCAAAAAAAGTTAAGTATTTATACCAAAACACACATTCAATTATTGTGATAACCCATGATGAGACCAGTAATTAATTTTTTTAAAAGAATATTGGGGGGAAATAGTGTTAAAGGCAAAGTAGTTTACTCCCACAACGGACCTGCTTTGAAAGTAAAGGGACCACTTACTCAAACTTCTTATTTAAAGGCAAAAGCAGCCCTATTAGCTGAAACGCGTACAGCAAGATTAGCTAGACTCGATGCAGAAAGCAAAACAAATCCAAAAAAGAGTTCATAAATTTTGAAGTTTTCTTGCATTAAGTTTATTTACCCCATTAGCGTATTCATAGTATGCGTTTTTCAAAAAATTTTTCTTTCAATAAAGAGTTTTTTCACAGAAGAAATATTCTTTCAGAGAACCAAGCTTTCTTTTTCATTGCCGAAGAACTTGCATTACTTGCTTTAATGATTGCCCAAGGCTACCAATTACTCGGAGTTTCTTTTGCAAAAAATTCAGTTCTTTTTTTCCAAACCCCAATCTCCACTCAAAACCTATTGTGGTTTTTAGCAACATTAATATTTTTCCTAATTGGATATATTGTGATAGTTCTAAGAGACGATAAAGTAAATAGTATTCACAAGAACTTTTCAAAAGTTTTTTTCTTTGAAATAAAAGAACGAGTTTTTTTTACAAGAAGAGAAGTTACCCTATTTGTATTCGCTGAACTAATGTTTGCAATAATTCTAGCAGTAAGCATTTATCTCTATCTTGATCCGGAAATTAATATTGTTCCATACCCCTACAATTATGTTGGTTTTGGAATATTCATAGTAGTTAGTTACTTGTTTTTTTCTCACACAAAGGAATTTAGACAAAATGTTTATGGACCAACCCCTGTTCAAAAAAGAATCCATGAAGGAAAACAAGAATTAATTCGAACTACTCACTCAAAATCAGGAACAATTAGAATTGGGGCAAAAAAAGCTAGATCTAAAAGATCCTGATAAAATGCTTTCTTAAAGTGTTTTTATGCAACTAGAAAGAAGTGTCTCAACCACCCAAGCAATTCTTTATGGGGTTGGAGTAATAGTTGGCGCAGGAATTTACACCCTAATTGGAGTGGGGGCAGGAATTGCAGGAAATGCATTATGGATTTCTTTTATAATAGCAGCAATAGTTGCTTATCTTACCGCTTTATCTTACTCAGAGCTCTCTAGCAAATTTTCAAAAGAAGGAGCTGAAACGCTTTATGTAAACAAAGCTTTCAATAATCAAAAACTTGCTTTTTTCATTGGTTTTTTATCAATAATTACATGGGTTGTTTCAAGTGCCACAGTTGCTTTTGGTTTTGCGTCTTATGCAAAATTATTTATCCCATTTACCCCAACACTCATCGCAATCGGAGCAATAATTTTATTTTCAATAATTAATTTTTTAGGAATTCAAAAAGGAGTAAAAATAAACAACATCCTAACAATTGTTACAATTAGCGGGCTTTTGTTAATAATTATTTTTGGATTAAGATTTGTTGGCCAAGTAAATCTTTTTTTAGGTTTTGATGGAACAAACCTACTAGAAAACTCTTTTTCCTTAATCCCAAGTCTTTTTTCTGCAGCGGCTTTGGTTTTCTTTGCATATCTCGGTTTTGAAGGGCTAGCAAATATTGGAGAAGAAACAAAAGAACCTAAAAAAACTATTCCTTTAGCAATTATTGTTTCTCTTTCAATTGCAACACTCCTTTATGTAGCAGTGGCAATTATTTCTGTTAGTGTTGTTTCTCCAATTGAACTCTTGAGCGCAGCAACCGCAAACTCTCTCACCCAAGGCCCTCTTGCACTTGTTGCAGAGAAAGCAATTGATCCTTCTTTTGGTTTTTGGTTAAGTCTTATTGCACTGTGCGCAACAGGGAGCACCCTAATAGTTCTATTAAATGTTTCAAGTAGAATAATTTATGGATTATCTGAACAACATTTTTTTCCAAAAGTATTTGGATTAATTAATCCAAAAACAAAAACTCCTTTTGTTGCAGTAATTGTTGCAACAGTACTGAGTATTATTTGTGCTCTCGTAGGAAACCTAGTGCTATTAGGGAATATGGCTACCATGAGCACTTTTTTGTTATTCTTTGCAGTAAACTCTTCATTAATTGCAATAAAACAAAAAGAAAAATCCCTTAATGATTATGACAATCCATTTAGTTTGAAAAGACTTTCCTTTCCAGCCCTCTTAGGAGCACTATTTTGTTTATTCATGTTCTTAACCCAATTTTGGTTCCCAGTAAATGTATTTGGAATAGAAGTCCCAATGATTGGAATAGGGGCAGTAGTATTTGCCATAAGTATCCCTTTGTACTATTTGTTCAAAAAATTTGATTAAGGATTTCTAAACCCCGCCAAAAATAAAAAAATCAGACTACTTAACCCCAATGCATTTGTTTAAAAGAAGTTATTGAGCAATACCTGCAGAAGGAGTCAAATTATTGGTGCTCCTTTAATTTGAAACCTTCAAGGTTGGTGTCTAATATGGATTACAAGGTACGGAACTATTTTTGCCCTAAGTGCTATGGCGCAAGGTATGAGACCGTCCATTTACAACCAGAAGGCACTGATTGGAAATGCACTCAAGAACCAGCACACATTTTTACAATAGATGGCTCGGGTTTTCCTAGAACAAAAAAGTAAAACTACTTGTTGCCCTTTCAATAGAAAGGGCACTTTAAAAAAAGCTTCAGGCGGGAATTGCACCCGCAACCTCGGCATCATTGTAAATAAATTGAATATACCAATGCCGCGCAATTAACTAAATATGCTACTGAAGCGATACGAGAATTAGTTTTAGGCAACTCTTAAATTAGTAATTGTTAGCTCTTTTAATTTTCAATTGCTTTTGAGTATTCTCTATTTTTTAGAAATTTCCCATAAGAGTTCAAAGTATTTTTGGTAGGCATCAGCTATGTCTTTGTTTGTCATTACAAAGCAAATTGGTGAATTATTTTTCCACAAAACGTTGACTACCCTATCCCCGTAAATGTTAATTACAGCAGGATTGTCAATATGAGATGGCAAAAATCTTGTTTCCATCAGCTTTAATTTAGTCATTTTTTCTCCTCGAGCGCTTTCTTTGTGCAGAATCCTTAACTTGATTTTTTTTCTAATCCTTTCTTGGTTCCATTTTTTAAAAAACAGGGGCATTGCTTTGTCTTCTTTAGCGATTGCTCCAATAATTAAGTGTTCTTTTTGCGCATATTTTAGAACATCTCTACGCATAGCTTTGAAGCCCTCAAGACCTTCAAGAATGTAGGCTTGGGCAGTTGGTTTTGATTGGTTAAACTCCTTCAATTGGGGCAAAACCTCGCTTATTTTTTTCTTTTTCTCATCAAGTTTCAACTTTTCTTCTTCCAAGTAGTCCAATAACTTTTCAGGAGAAGTTGTTTGAAAGTAAGTAACTACTCCTTTTTTTACAAACGCAACAAGTCCTTTTCCAACGAGTCTGTTTAAACCCTCATAAACCCTTGAACGATGCAAACTGGTTTCATAAGTTATTCTGCCAGCAGTAACAGACCCTAGGTTAAGCAAAGCGGAGTAAATCTTCTTTTCATTTTTTGTTAAGCCAACTTCATCAAGGAAAGCAAAGTCCATAATAGAAAATTGTCTCAAATCCCTTATAAATATTGGTTTTGTGTCCTCCTTAAACAGGAAGACTCTAATTCTTTAACATAGCCAGCAGAGTTATTTCGAGGTGAGCCTTTTGAAGAGCAAAATATTTGTGATTAGTTTAGTGATTGTTGTTGCATTACTGTTTGGGTGTACAGCGAGTACGCAACAAAAAGAACTTAAGATAGGATTTATTACTACCCCTGAAAGTGCATTAGTGCAAGTTGCACAAGATAAAGCGTTTTTTGAGCAACAGGACTTAAATGTTTCTTTGGAAAAATTTACCGCAGGCAAACTTGCCTTGCAGGCATTTTTGGCAGGAAACCTTGATATGGCAGTAGTTGGAGAGGTTCCGGTTGCGTTAGCAAGAATGCAAGGAAATAATTTCTATGTGTTAGCGCAAATAGCTACGTGTCCTGGTGAAAATCCGGTTCTTGTGCACGGAAAAAATATTGTTGATGTAAAAACATATTTTGCTAGTGCAAAAAGAAAGTTAGCGACTTCTATTGGAGGAACTCCAGAGTTTTACACATACAATTTTTTGAATTATTACGGAATAGATGCAAACCAAGTAGAGATTGTAGCTCAAAGCCCAAGTGATATGCCTGCGGCATTTGTAAGTGGTTCGGTGGATGCGATAAGTGTTTTTGAACCCTACCCCACAATAGCTGAAAACCAATTAAATGGTGAAACAACAAGGCTTGAAATTCCAAGAGAAATGTATTCTCCAAAATACATTTTGGTTGCAAACAAAAAGTGGGTTGATAATAATCCGCAAGAAGCAGAGTCTTTGATAAAAGCTCTTATTCAAGCGCAGAAGTATGTCGCCGCTAACCCAACTGAATCAAAACAAATAGTTGCCAAAATGAGCGGTTTTGATCCAAAACTAATTCAAAGTGTTTGGGGAAAATGCTTGATGCAAGTAGAGCTAAACGATAGTCTTCTTCAAACATGGGCTGCTGAGAGCGTGTGGGCAATTGAAACAAAAAAGGTTGATAAAAACGCCGTGACCGACTTTGAGTCAATGCTTCGCAAGGATTTATTAAGTGCGGCGAATGCAAGCTAAAAACAATTGCAAGGTTAAGGGGTTAAAGAATGAAATTAAATTGGAGAGGAGTGGTTTTCATTGTATCATTAGTAGTGCTCTGGCAAGTTGTAAGCACTATTGGTGTTTTTAATGAAAGCCTTTTTCCTTCCCCCCCAAAAGTGTTTTCTGCATTTTTAGTACTCGTTTATTCAGGAGAACTTTTAATTGATATTTTTTCAAGCCTTTGGCGAGTACTCTTAGGTTTAGCGATTGGAAGTGTGATTGGAGTTGTTTTGGGCTTACTAGTAGGAAGGACTCTTTGGCTTGATAAGATCGCATCACCAACGCTTAACATACTTCGAGCATTGCCCCCCGTAGCAATAATTCCTTTGATGATTGTTTGGTTTGGAATAGGGGATAACGCAAAAATAATTGAAATTGCATTTGCTGTCTTTTTCCCAGTCTGGATAAGCACATTAATTGGAGCAAAATCAATTAACGAAAACTATTTGCGAACCGCCAAAATATTTGTGAAATCCAAACAACAAGCACTTAGAAAAATACTTTTTCCCGCAACCCTGCCATTTATTGCAAATGGAATTAGAATAGGGATAGCGGTTGCGTTCATAATGGTGTTTGTTAGTGAGTTAGCAGGAGCATCTTCGGGACTAGGGTATTTGATAGCGTACGCGCAAATAATTTATCGCGCAGACATAATGTTTGTAGGGTTAATAGTTTTGGGTTTACTTGCTGCCGCAACAGACCAAATCTTTATTTTTGCTTATACAAAAAAGTTTCCTTGGGTGAACAAAAATGGTGAATGAATTTGTCTCCATAAAAAATTTAAGTGTCAAGTTTAATGAAATAGTCCTGGAAAAAATATTTCTGAGCATAAAAAAAGGTGAATTTGTTTCAATTGTTGGAAAAAGCGGGGCTGGAAAAACAACTCTCTTAAATTCTATTGGAGGGCTCGTAAAATATAGTGGGGAAATACGGTGCCCCGCAAGAATTGGCATGGTTTTTCAAGATCACTCCTTATTGCCTTGGCTAAATGTAGAACAAAATATTGCTTTAGGCTTAGAGAAAACTGATTTTACTGCAATAAGAAAAATAGTTGAAGCGATTGGACTCACAGGAAAGGAAAAGAGTTATCCTTTTGAGCTCTCAGGAGGGCAAAAGCAACGAGCGGCAATAGGAAGGGCGCTTGCAATCAAACCCCAACTTTTGCTTTTAGATGAACCTTTTGCAAACCTTGACACGTTCACAAAAATAATGATGCAAGAGTGGATAAATAAACTGCTTAGTAAAAGCCAAATAACAACAATATTGGTTACTCATGACATAGAAGAAGCTATTCTTTTGAGCGATAGGTGCTTTGTAATAAAAAATAATCAATTTGAAGAAGAATTTTCTATCCCATTTTTAAAACCGCGAAATCCTAGTGTTAGGTATTCTAAAGAATTTCAACAACTCAAACAAAAAATACTCCAGAAGTGCTAAAGGCTAAAGAGTAATCAATCAACAGAAATCTATTACATCGCCTGTTCGTATCATGTTGGCTATTCCTCGAACAAATATTGTTCCGCTTTCGCCTTCATTTAATTGGGATACAGCACTTGATCCTTGTTTTAAATCACAAATTCGCACTGTTCCTTTTCCTAGTGAAGCTGTCATGCTTTTCTTTAGTCTTCCAGATATTACTCTTCCCGATATCATTGTTTCTGCTCCAACGTACATCCCAGTTACTTCCAAGGAACCAGCCACATGTACTACTTGGGGAGCTTTTGTTTCTAAACCAAGTTTTTGTCTTGCGGTTGAAGAGAATCTTGGAACGTACCCTTCGCTCATTTTTTGTGAAGCCACATCTAGTTCGTCTGTTGAATCATATTCAACTGTAGGTTCTTGTTTTTTTTGTTCAATTGATTCTACGCCCAAATCAGGTTCATAATCATAGGGTTCTTGGGGTTCTTGTTCGGAGAGTTCTTTAAATTCTTTGTTAAAAGCATCAGTTTCTTTTAAGTGTTCAACTCTTAATTTATCAAATGGATTAATTTCTTTTTTCTTAGACATTTTTTTTCTTTCATCAGGGTTTAATGCATGTATTGGAACACAAACACCCAAATCTTTTTTCTCCAAAACAACTTTAGCAGTTGGTTCTTTTTCTTTTGCCCACTTATTTTCCCGTTTTTCTTTCAAAAAATCAAACAATCCCATTTTCTCGCCCCAATTAATCTTGTAGAACTGAATATAGGATGATAAGAAAAGAATAAAAACAAAAGTTTGGGGTGTTTTACCCCAAAACTAAATTAAATTAAGTCTTTTTTCTGCAGATTTTTTGTGTGCTATAAGTCCTTCTAACTCAGCAAGTTTTACAGCAACCCGAATTAGTTTTTTGTTAGTTTTTGTTACTTTTTGAATTGTAACTATTTTAACAAAATCCCTTACTGATAAACCCCCCGTGTAGCGCGCTGCTTTGTTTGTTGGAAGAGTGTGGTTTGGCCCTAAACAATAATCTCCTAGCGCTTCAGCAGATTTTTCTCCTAAAAAAAGGGAGCCGTAATTGGAAAACTTGTCCAGCAAATTGAGACTTAGTTTTGCTTGGATTTCCAAGTGCTCGGGCGCAAAGTCATTTGCAATTTTTATTGCCTCAAAAATATCTTTTACAACAATAATTGAACTATTTTTAATCGCAACTTTAGCAACTTCTTTGGTCCCCAATAGTTCAAGTTGCTTAGCAAGTTCTTCTTTTACTCTTTCACCAATCTCTTCTGAAGTAGTAATTAAGTTCGCTTTGGCGTTAGTATCGTGTTCTGCTTGAGCAAGCATATCAGCTGCAATTAGCACAGAGTTAGCGTTTTTGTCAGCAACTATTAGAACTTCGCTTGGGCCTGCAATAAAATCAATTCCAACTCCCCCAAACACTTCTTTCTTTGCCTCAGCAACAAATTTATTTCCTGGCCCCACAATCTTATCCACGCGCGGAACTTGCTTTGTTCCATAAGCAAGGGCCCCAATTGCTTGCACTCCACCAATATTAAATATTCTATCAGCCCCAGAAATATCAACGGCAACTATTACTAATGGATTTATTTTTGGCGAGCAAACAATAACTTCGCGAACACCCGCAACTTTAGCAGGAATAACAGTCATTAGCGCAGTCGAAGGCAACGGGTAAGTTCCACCAGGCACATAGCAACCAACGCGTGCAAGAGGAATTACTTTTTGTTCAAGTACCCCAAAAGAAGTTTTTACTTCAAAGCCCTTAATTTGTTTCATTTGGGCTTTTGCAAAAGCTCGAATATTCCTAGCTGCATACTTTAGTGTGCTAATTGCTTCTTTGTCAACTTTCAAATAAGCTTCTTGTATTTGTTCTTTTGTAACTTCAAACACCTCAGAAGAATTTTTGTCAAAAAAAGTATTGTACTTAAGGACTGCCTTATCACCATCTTGTTTTATTTCTGCGAGTATTTCTTTTACTATAACCACTAAACCACCTTCACTATTTCATTTACTTGGTTAACAACTTCCACCGCCCCAAGTTCTCTCATTTTTTTCTTTAACTCAATAGAAGAGTTTCCCGGAGGCATTGAACCTATTGGAATAATTCCCGCACTTTTTGCTGCGCGAACATCATCAAGCGCATCCCCAATGTAATAAGCAATAACCGTCCCTTTTGCACCTAATTTTTCTAGCGCAAGGTTTATTCCAAAAGGATTTGGTTTGCTTTTTCCAACACAATCCTCCATCGCCACAACTACTCTAAAGTATTCTTCCAGGCCCGCTTTTCGCAAGGGAATAAATGCTTCTTCGCGTGGCCTCCCAGTCACAATTCCGATTAAATACTTTTTTGAAAGTTCAACAAGTATTTCTTTGTCAAGCATCCACTTTTCATTAGCTATTAGTCCTTCTTTTCCATTAGCACCCAAATAGAGGTCTTGAAACTTTTCAATTATTTTTTGTTTTTCAATATTGCCCCCGCGTTTTTTTATCAACGCCTCAGTCAAGTCCCAGTCATTGTTAAACCCAGTTTGTTGTTTTAGCTCTTGTATTTCGCAAGACAGCACTTTTTGTTGTGTAAAGTACTCAGTTGTTTGTGCTATTGCTTGGCGATAAGAATTACTAACATCAACGAGCACCCCATCAATATCAAAAATTAGCACTCCCTTAAACCCCTTATTCATTTAACCACCTTTTTTGCATTATCCCTTCTTTCATTTTCTTTTTCAATCTCTTTAATTGTTACTCCTTCTTTTGCCATTATCACAAACAAAAAGTAAAGAAGATCCGAACATTCCCAAATTAGTTCTTCTTTATCCTTAGCAGTGATTACTTCCGCAGCTTCTTCAATTAGTTTCCTTTTCAACAGGGCACTATCATTAAAGAGTTTCTTTGTGTAAGAAGATTCACTCGCACCCTCTTTTCTTGAAACAATTTTTTCATAAAGCGCTTGTAGGTTAAACTCTTTTTCGTTCCCAAAGCAACTATACTTTCCAGTTTCACAAGCCACCCCTGCCCCATCAGGCAAATTTCCTTTTTGATTTACAACAAAAAGTAGTGCATCAGAGTCACAATCCTTTTTTACACAAAGCAAATCTTGCACATTTCCGGAGGTTGCGCCTTTCATAAAAACTCCTTTTCTACTTCTACTACAAGTCCAAACTTTTTTTGTATCTATACTCTTTGCAAGACTTTCTTTACTCGAGTAAACAAGTGAAAGCACCACCCCATTTTTTTCTTGAATTATAGTGGGAACAAGTCCGAGCATTTTTTCAAAATCAACTTCGTTTTGATTAAACTCAATTTCACTCATTAACCCCACCCACTAGAATTGCTTCTGATTCAAATATTCTATCATATACTCTTAACCCAACTTTGCGTGCAGAAGATCCAGAAACCACAATATCAATTACCAAATCAGTCACCCCTAATTCAAACGCAGTTTCGGTTGCTCCAGAAAGATAAATCTTTTCAAAGGAATATCCTTTTTGAATTAGTTTACCTAAGTAATTTTCAGCAATTGATTTGTATTTGGAATTTATTACAATTTTTGGTTTAGCCCCAAACATGTCCAGGTTTTTGAGTTCTTTACCAACTGGGCCAAGTAAGCAAAGAGTGGGTTTTCCAAAAATTGCCGAAGTATCACTCCAACCAAGATTTTTTATTTCTTTGATAGAAGCAAACGGGTTTTTTAGTTTGTATTCTTTAAGCAAATCTTGCCCAGTTAAGCCAACACACCTAACCCCTTTCGAACTAAGTTTATCAATAAAGAAGGGAACATCTTCTCCGCGAACAACTAGTTTAGGGCTTGGCAAATCTTCAAGTAGTTTATAATATTCACTAAGCCCAGAGTTCTTTGGCAAAACTAGCGTTTTGTTTCCAACTAGTTCTAAGACTTCAGAATTAATTAAATCAGTTTGAGTGTTGATGGGCTGACTTCTCACTTTGTAGCATTGTTATTTCACTTATTTTTCCATTCATATCCATCAACCTCCAATAAATTTTAACACATTACTTTCTTTCTAATCAACTCAATGTCTTTGAGTTTAATCTTTTCTTGTTTTCCTTCTTCAATATCCTTAATAGTAATTACTCCTTCTTTGATTTCATTTTCTCCAATTATCCCAACATACTTGTATCCTTTCTTTTGAGCAAATTCAATGTTTTTTGATAAGTTCTTTTCAAGTAAATCAATTTCACAAAATACCCCTGTTTCTCTTAGAGTATTTGAGATCTTAAATAGTTCTTCGTTTTTTACCCCAATTCCAAAAATAAACAGACCCTGTAATCTTATCTTAAAATTTGTTTCTTTTAAATAATCAAATATTCTGCTTACCCCTAAGCCAATTCCAACTGCAGGAGTTTCTTGCCCACCATATAACCCAATTAACTTGTCAAATCTTCCTCCACCCCCAACACTTGGTCCGTTATCAAGTTTTACTTCAAAAACAATTCCGGTGTAATATTCAAACCCTCTTGCTAGTCTTGCATCAAACTCAACAAAACCAAGTTTGTTCTCTTTGCACATTTTAGAAAAATCTTTTATTTCTTTTACCCCGCTAGTTTCCTCACCCAAAACTTTTTGGATTTGCTCTAATGAATTCATTTCAATTAAATCAACAACACTTGATTCAATTCGTTTTTCATCCATCATTTGTTTTATTTCTTTTTTATCCATCTTGTCAAGCTTATCAAGTATTCTCATTGCTTCAATTTCTTTTCCAGGAGCAAATTTACTTAGTATTTCTTGAAGTAATTTTCTTGAATTAAATATTACTTTTGGTTTTAATCCAAGTGCGCTAAAACAATCTCTAACTAAATACATTATCTCAAGTTCTGCGTTAAGCCCGCCTACCCCAAGTATATCTATATCAGCTTGAGTAAATGCCCTGTATCTTTTTGCTTGTGGTCTATCGTATCTATAAACTTCCCCGATTTGGTATCTTTTGAAAGGCATTTTTAGTTGAGTAGTTGCAGCAACTCTTGCTAACGAAGCAGTGAATTCAAATCTTAGTGCAATTTCTCTTTCACCCTTATCTTTAAAGTAATAAATTTCATCCTTAATCGCTTCTCCCGCAGCCCCTTTTATTTTGAATAAATCAAAGCTTTCAACAGCAGGAGTGTATAATGGAATATATCCATAAGAAGCAAATACTTTTCTAAAAGTACTTTCAATTGTTTCTTGTATTAAAGCATCTTGTCCAACAAGATCCCTCATCCCTCGCACAGTTTGTAAATCAACCATAAAATCACTTCTCAAAAATTAAAAGGTCCGGATCGAGATTTGCACTCGAGTCAGAAGCTCCACAGGCTCCTATGCTAACTGCTGCACCACCCAGACCAGGTATACTATTTAGCCGTTCGGCAAGCTTAAAATAATTTGTTTTGCCTTCAAAGCTAACGCTAATAAAATCGAGTTTTGAATCAGAAATGAATACACTCACTTTTAGCGTTCATAATTAAATATACTTTGTCATTATTCTTAAACCTTACTGTTTGTCCAAGAAAAAGAGATAATTGGTTTAAATAGAAAAAAGAGCATAATTAAAAAGTTTAAAATTAATCTCTATTAATGACTCGAGTTATAACCAACCCTAATTTTGTAAAGAAGATTGATTTGCTTGTCCACCCTTTCTTTGCAGCAGAAAATGCACGAGTTAAGGAAAGCGCCAATTCAGCAAGAAACATTACTGCCAAAGATGTGCTTGCAGATTATGAATTATACAGTTTGGTTAAGAATTGGAGAAAAAGAATTGCCCAGGTCCAACGTGACCCACACTCAGTTCTTGTAATAGTAGGCCCGCAAGAAATGGAACGAAAAAAAGAAAGAGAGTTCTTTTTTACCACTAATTTTTCAAAACAGGCCCTAGCTTCTTTTACCCCCGAATACCAAGAATTTATTCGTTCGGCAAAAAAAGCGCTTGGAGCAAGACTCATTTTTATTAATCACACAGTAGAAAACAATTTTTCTTATTTATACAAGTTAATGCTTGCAAGAAAACTCATTCCGGCACAACACATGCTCCTATCAGCATATGGTGAGTATTTGGGTGTAACTAAGCCCCAATGTGTGGATAATGAATTTAGGCTTTTTAGTGAATTTATAAAACACTTTCAAAGTATTGTTTGGAAAGAAAAACCTCACTCACTAAGAGGAAGAAAATTAGATTCATTAAACGGTAAAAAAACAACTTTGTCACTCAAGCATTGCGACCTTGATGTGTGGGAAACAAATCGCGAATTAAAAGCAAAGGGAAAAATAACTCCCGAATTTGTGCGACAAAAATTCAACATCCCAAAAAGATACCCTATTGTTAGAACTGCCAAAATAATAAACCACGCTTTTGCAGTAGTTGAAAGAAAAAAGAAAAGACTTGCCTTAAAAACTAGGCGTCACTGATGTATCACTAACTGTTTTTTACACCCCCGTCGGGATTTGAACCCGAGTATCCAGCTCCGCAAGCTGGTATCCTATCCAAACTAGACCACAGGGGCTTTTGTTTTATTAAATTTATTCTTTCAATGTTCTTTGGATTATTACTTCCAATCTCCTAGAAGCCACCTCTTGAATTTTGGATAGCCATTAATTACCACCGTAAATGACTTTTCATACATACAGGGGGAGTAACCTAATGATTGAAGTATTTGATTAACCTTTTTAATTAACTCTTTTGATTTAATACACAATGAAATTACACAGTACTGTTTTTTCTTGTCATAGTAGTAACACCCATCAGTGTCAAAAAGACCCCTCAAGAAGGCGCAATAAATCCTCTTGTCTTGGCTATCAACAATACAGTTCGGAACAGTTATTCTATATGTCTTTATGCCCGTAATAATTCCAATAACCTTTGTCTTAAACTCTTTTATGGCTTTTGAACTTGCTTCAAATCCACAAGCATCCCAACGCTTAAGCAGTGGCGGAGAAATATTGTACAACTGTTTGTAAAGTGGCAATACAAAGCTAGTGTAATATGTCTCCTCATTGTATCCACCTCGAACGGAAAAATAATTGTCGTTTGTTGAAAGAGTTCCATCCCCAAGATGAATCCCTATCTCCTCTGCTAATTCCGGAGTTAATTTATTTGGCAAAGTAATTCCTTTTTTAGTGTCGTAAAGACTTAAAATTATTTTTGATAAATCAAAATAAATCTCTCTCGAATTAAGTGAAGATTGATTTCTTATTCTATCAGCATCCAATTTTTTAAAGGCTTTTTGGATTTTGGTTTTCCTAAGAAATAAATGGCGTTCTTCTTCAGGAAGACTTTTTCTAAGTTCATTTATTTTCTGAATAGAAATGCTCCCTGCTCGTTGACGCCAAGCCAGAGTAATTTCTTTTGGGTAAGAACTGTATATCTTTCTTATTGCTTTTGAACCGCCTTTAATGTTACCCCAATTTTGATTCTTGCGCAGGATTTGTGACACAAATGACCCTCGCTCCATTTGTGGCAAAAATTCTAATAGTTTAGTAAATACTATATTTGGCATCAAGAGTCCACCATCCCGATATTTTGAAAAAGAAGTCCTCTTGACACTAATATTTTCCCGAATATTTTTCCACGTTTTTAATCCAGAATGCTTTTTGACTTTTTCAAAAAAAGAATCCCGCAAGCTTTTGTCTTCAAATCCTATACGATCTTCCATAAACCTAATGCCCTTTAAAGGACATATAAACTTTTTGAGAGTGCTTTGCCACGAATTGATTACCCTGTGGATAGTCAACAGCGCGATTCTTCAAATTAGTATGTTCCTCAAGCGCACTTGAGTACACTCAACAAAACCATTGTTTTGTAATGCATCCAAAACATATAGTTTTGGGAGATTCCCAGTGGGGGCAGTACAAAACTCAGGACCAAAGTAATTTATAGCCCTATTTCATTAATCTATTATGAGTGCTTTTGAAGTAAAGGAAGAGATTTTGTACAAGTCAGTTCCTGATAGTAAGACTTTGTTAATGTGGATATTTTCAAAGGGATTATTTTTTATAGCCATTTATTTTCTTTGTTTTGGTTGGATTCCAATTTTTTTATGGTACATGAAAATCCAAATCCCTACAGAATTTGTTTTCTTAGACATACTTGCATTTTTCATTATATTAGTTTTAATTTCGTTATACCAAATCCCTTTGGTTAAATCTCATAGTTATGTGATTACTAACCAGAACATAATTGTTAAAGCAGGGGTTTTGTCTAAAAGAGAGAGAATTATTTCTTTTGACAAAATTACAAATCTCACTGTTTCCCAAGGTCTTTTTGAGCAAATGTTTAGTTTGTTTAGATTAAGAATTCAAACAGCAGTAGAGTTTGGAGAAGTTTCTTTTATTGGTTTAAGCGATATAAAAACTCCAAAAGATATTATTTCACAGCACATGAAAAGGAACTAAATTTTGTCCCCTTATTTAAAAATCAGAACTACTAATTTTATCTCAAATAAGTTATGTTAATATCTTGGAGCAATGCATTTACCCAATTGTAAAAGTTTGCATCAATCCCCGTACCCCGTTTGTACTGTAAATCATAATTAAAATATTGTCCAGTTAATCCAACATTCAAATCAACATTGTTATTAACATCAGTTAATAATGTATTTCCAGTAATAGTATTGCAATTCGCATCACTACAAGTTAGCACATTCAAATCTAATCTTGAAACTCCTTTTCTATACAAATCTTGTATTTCTAAAGGGGTTAAGATTCTGTTCCAAATAGCAAGTTCTTCAACCTTACCATTAAACCATTGTGTTGAATTTCCTCTCCCAATAATCATATTAGCTGTTTGATTAATAGTTGGATAACTCCCGGCAGTTCTTGCAGCAATCGGATAAGTCCACAAAGCACCATCCAAATAAATATTCAATACACTTCCTGTCGATTCCACATAAATATGATGCCAATTTGTATCAATTATTAAGCCAGCACAAAAGTTCTTTTCATTAGCCAAACTGCTATCTCCTGCTCCAAAACAAACTCTTTGACCAACTGTACCAGCCCACCAATCCCCACCAATTAATAAAGAAAATCCATCATTAGTAGCATTTTGTCTTGTAACTATTTTTGAAAAAACATTTCCTGTTGCATTTCTTTTTATCCAAACAGACATAGAATAAACCGTACCAAGTTTTAATACAGCACTATCTGGCACACTCGCATAATCATTTGACCCATCAAAATTTCCCGCATTAGTATCCCATAAACCAGAATTTGTTCCAGTACTTAAATAAACCCCATTAAATATATTCGCATCCAAATGATTACTTGTTGAATCCGGAACAACCACCCCGGCCATATTTACTTGTGTACCATAATTACCATTCCCACTAGTGTCTGGAGTTATTTGTCCCCAATTATTTGTTTGATTTTCATCAAACAACCACTCACTAACTAAGTTACTTCGATTTAAATCAGCACTCGGAGCTTGTTGTCCACCATTTTCATCCAAAAAAATTCTATTAATATCAGTATCAGTCAAAGCAATATTCCAAAGACGAAAATTATCAATTAATCCATCAAAATAGTGTCCTGAATAATTAGCATAGTATCTTCCAATAACAGTTCCTACAGAAGCAGTATTAATAGAAACATCTCCTGTTGCAGGAGCGCTTCCAGCGACTGCATTTATGTAAATATTTAATCCACTTGCGCCAGTTCCATTTCGTGTTATAATTACGTGGTTCCAAGCCCCCAACGTAAGTGTTTCTGTTCCAGAGGTAACTAAATTTGAAACTGCACAGTTTGTGCTTAACTTCACAACGCCCGTGTTGAAAGTGTAAATTGAATACCCATTTTGACAAGTGCCAGTATAGGATGAACCAGAAAATAAACCATTATATCCAGAAAATGAGGTTGGGTAAACCCACACACTAATAGTAAAATCATTTTTGTTAAAATTAAAAAGAGAATTATTTGCGAAAGCCACATAATCATCTGTTCCATCAAAAACTAACGCATTCCCAACTTTTCCATTAACAATGTTAGCATTTTGTGTAACATTATTAAAATGCCAAACCCCAACCAAGTTTGTATCCCAAAACTTTTCTCCTTGAGTTAATTCTTTGTTAAAGTTATAATTCAAATCTTTGTTTATTTTAATGGAGCTTAGTGTTGCACTTCCCCCAGCATTTATTGTATTAGAATCCCTAAATTTGCTTGACAAAAATGAGTTATAATCCAAACCAACTTCTGTTGCACTTAATGCTCTATCGTATATTTTTACTTCATCAATTAACCCTCGCCAATATGCAGTTGTTGTAGTTCTTGCACCTATCTCAAAAGCCTGATTAGTTTGTATAGTTCCTGTTAAAGTATCTCTAACACAAGTCCCCGTATCTAATGTGCCATCAACATAAATTTGTATTCCTGCACAATTTCCACCACCACTATTCACTAATACAACCTGGTGCCATAAATCATCATAATTATATCTTGTTCCATCTATTCTAAGATAATTGTTTGTGGCAACGTTGTTTATCATCCAATAACTTATTTTTCCGCCATTCCCATTCATACCCAAAAAATTACCTTTGTATGTACTTGCCCCTATTTCTTTTGTTAATAAAGGCAAGTAATTATCAGCCACAGAAATAAACCCTGTTTTAAACCAGGCCGACATAGTAAAAGGGGTATTTGCATCAAAATTCAAATCGAATACATTAGGTGTAGTAGCGTATTGACTTGTACCACTCAAATTTAATGCATTTGAATCCCATAATCCAAAAGCGTTTGTTAAAGCTCCACCACTCAAAGTTGCTGTGTGTGTTCCTGCAAAATCAGGTACACTTGTTCCACTTGATGAATTAAATTTCCAGTACGCAATCAAATTAGCATCTTTCCAAGAATTATTGTCTAAAACCGCTTGTCCATTCCAATCTAATTCTCCAGTGGCTGTCCAAGCATTATCACTTGCTCTTTGGTAAACAAAATTTGACTTATTCCAATTAGTTAGTAGTGTTGTATTTGAAACTGAGGTAAAGAATGCATAAGCACTAGTGCTGGCACTTGAATAAGAAATATTTCTGTCCCCACCAACGTCAAATCCGTATTCATCAACGCAGTTCACATCCCAGAGATGCGTTCCAGTAGTTATTGTTTGAGTAAAAGTATAAACTGTTCTTGAAACCAGGTTACTTGTAATTGAATTTACATCAACTCCATCAATTTTTAGTGTACAAGAACTTACTGGAGTCAAGTCAATGAACCTAAAAGAAAAATCTATTGTACTAGTTGATGAAATAGTTTCTGGAACAGGAGTTAGAAGCGTAACTTCTATAGGAGTGTGTGTTTGTGGAGTTTCTGGCAAGTTTCTATCCGGCAAGTGAACCCCCACACTTTGTGTTACAACAGCATAATCTTCGCAGTCAAAGTAAATTACCCCATAATTTAGGTCATGATCTAAAAAAGAAAGTAGATCTCTATAGACAATTGAAACTCTTTTCGGGACTTTTGATCCAAAAGCACAATAATCGTTTGTTTGCATTATATAATTTTCTTTTTTTCCAACCCATAAATCATTTGTGAAAGTCCAAGGACTATTATCTAAAGAAATTGTAGTTACTTTTAACCCAGTATCATAATTGTTTTCAAGTAACAAAAAGTAGTTTCCATCAGGATTAACCGAAGCCCTATTTATCCCAACTAACATATTTTTTAGTTGAATATCAGTAAATTTTGTCACTTGTTGTGAGTTAGCATCATTACCTAAAATGACCACCCCCACAACCGCAAGAGCAAGTACAACAACTATTGCAATAAGCAGTAAATATTCAATTGTTGCCTGAGCAGAACTCTTTTGAATTAACATAATTAAGATTAAAGGGTTTTGTAATATAAAACACTTTTGGCTAAAAAAACACTCGCATCAAGAACTAACTATTCACCCAAAACAATTGTTTTGTCTTCAAGTATTACTACACTTTTTTCTACTTGAGTCACTATTGCCCCTTTTGATTCTTTTAATCCAGGGTAGGAGTGTAAGCAACCGGATTTCATTAGTTCTTTTAACCCAAGTGTTACTTGGAAGTCTTCTAGCCCCAATTTTTTAGTGTCTCTTCGCATCCACCTTTCAGCGAATGGGAGTTCCCCATAATTTTTTATTGTTTCGAGTAACTTTCTAGAAGTAGGGTTTCTTACCCCAAAGGTTTTTTCTAAAGAAAATATTTCCACGTTTTGAACTTCACTCACATGCCCTTTTCCTGTTGAAGCAAATGGTTCTATTGCAACTGCCCCTTCTTCAAATTTATCCGTAGAGCCGCCTTTGTGATTTGGAACTGAAGGAGTTGAGTGAATATTGTTTTTCCCTAATCCGTGTCCGCCAAGATTATATACTGGATTAAATCCTTTTTCTTTTAATGTACGTTCAATTTCTGCCCCAACTTTTTCAACAGGTTTTCCAAAAGAAATAACCTTGAGTGCATTTTCTAGTGCAAGTTCATTTGCTTCTATTTCTTTTGCAAACTTATTATCAAGATTAACCGTTATTGCTCCATCGCAAATATATCCTTCTACACTTACCCCAACATCAATTTTTAGTACATCACTAAGCGCAAGTGTCTTAGTATCATTAAATTTTGGAGTAAAATGTGCTGCTTCTTCGTTCACACTCAAATTAATTGGAAACGCAGGCAACGCACTCTCAGAAATAATATAGTTTTCAACTTCCTCAGCAAGGTCAAGTAGTTTTACTCCTTCTTTTGCTTTTTTTTCAGCTAGTTTTATTGCACTCGCCCAGATAGTCCCAGCTTTTTTGTAATTGTTCAATACCATGTTTTCCATAATTATTTCACCATGAGTAAGGTATTAAAATGAAGTTATGACCACGCACTTAACCCAGTTTGTTTTCCACCTGTAATTAAATCTTCTTTTGTGTATCCAAACTCTTGCATTATTTTTATTACGGCAGGTAGTACTTGGTTTTCAATATAGTAATCTGCATCATAATCCCCTTCTTTAACAAATTCTTCTAGTTCTGCTTTGTCTGAAATACTTTCTTTTCCTTTCCCGCCTTTTGTTATAATAAAACTTAGCATGCTTCCTACCCCGAGTTCTTTCCCTCTTTTAATTGCTTTTTCTGCAGCGGCAACATGCGGTCCAATTGAATCATAATCTTTTACATTTCTTTGTAAGAGTGTCATGATTTCAAGTTCTTTTTTTGGAACTTTTCCAGCTTTCAAATCCAAAATTATTTGTTTAACATAGCTAATTGCTTTCTCGGGCTTTCCTTCTTTTAGAACCATTTCGATTACATTTTTTTGAGTTTCTTTTGCGATATTGCACCAATCTCTTCGAACGTATTCAAATCCAACTATTTTAAGTTTTCCTTTTTCATCAATTAGAGCATATTTTTTCTTTGCTGCTCCGCCTTCTTTTTTTGTCACAAATATTCCTCTTTTATAAAAACCATCGATTTCAAGTTCCATTCCTTCAGGGAGTTCTGAATTAATTTTTTCTACAAGTGAAACAACATCTTCTTTCTTTTTATCAAGCATTTGGAGAAAGTTTGAGTCTGTGTTGTGCAAAAGCACTTGCCCGCAAGAATCAACAAAATTATTGTTTTTTTCTACACAGAGATCATAAACGTAACCAGAGTATTCCCCCTGTACAATTTTTGTTTTAAGGTTTGAGTTGCTTTTGTCAGAGGTCCTTATAGTGTAAGCTTGTTTTGCTGGGCGGTATTGGATTGAATAGTTTCTATTAAGCTGCCTTAATAGTACAGAAAGCCCGGAAAGCACCCCTAAAGATTTTGTTGTGTAAGAAAAGTTTTTTTCAATATATTTTGTTGTATAACCAAGTTTTTTGTTCACAGAGTGACTTCCATCACCTTCAACCATCTTTTCCAAAAGCAAAAGCTTGTATTTTTCAGGCACATTGAAAATAAAATCAGGTAATTTCTTTCCAACACTTTTTTGGCCGCACAACCCCTTGAAAAATAATGCAGATGCTGTATTCATCATTTGCAATTTATGTGTATGATCAAAGTAACTTATTTGTTTTTTTGATTCACCGTAAGTAAGGTTTCTTTTCCCTTTACTTGATGGAATAACACTAGTTTTTGCCCCCTTAAACAAAGTATGATAATCTTTTTCGAGTGCTTTTAGCCATTTCACATTTGATGACGCCATACTTGCTCCAAACTTGTCTTTGCATGTTTCTAGTGTTGATGAACTTCCTTCAGCAATATAAGCCCCAAGTAATCTGCAAAGGGACTCAAATTCTTTTGAATTCACTTTTATAAATCGCTTAAGCTCTATATTGCGTCCAAATTCCATAAAACCAAACGAAATGTATTTCCCATCTTCACGCCATTCACTTTTTTCAACTCTATTTCTATATATTCTATCATAAGAGTAACCCTTTAGGAGTTCAAATAAATCAATTTCAGTTATTTCATTTGCTTTGGGTATTTCCTCAACCGGAAAGAATTTTTTGCCATTCATTTCTTGGGGCTTAGTTTCTTTTAGAACACCATCCACTTGTGCAATTATTGAGTGGTCTTCTGTGCAAACAGTTTCCCCAAATTTTTGATTTACTCTAAAGATTTTTTTATTTGTTTTGTGTCGAATAATTTCTTTAATAGGACTCCACTGGGCTTTTCTTGTCAAAACATCTACTGAAAGTGTACAATACCCATTTGCTGATTTAACCTCTTTTTCACCAACAACTTTTAGTGGTTTTTTTATTTCTTCAAATAAAGTCTCAATATTTTTTACTTCAATATGCCTGCGAGGATTAAGAATCGTAACAAATCTATCTTTTGTTATGCTGTCCCCATAAAGTACTTTGAAACCTTCATTCTCAGCTTTTTTTATTGTATCCTGTATGTACCCTCTAGCAAGTGCAGTAGTAGCAGAGGCACATTCGCGAGAATACCATCTAGCACGAGGGTAACCAAGGTACCCATACACGGAGTTTAAAACAATTTTTAGCGCCCATTGTTTTGCAAATAGTATTTTGTCATCTACCCCTTCTTCTTTTTTCTTTCGCTTGTATTCTTTCTTTAAAACAAGTCTTTGTTTTAGTAATCTCTCAAGTATCTCTGGAAACAATCCTTTTTTCTTTGTGCAAAACCAAGTAGCGTCAGGAGTACTATTTTTCTTTTTGCATTCTTCGTGCACACAATTTAATGTATCTGGACTAAGGTTGTGTGAAATTATTATGCTCGGGTATAGTGAAGCAAAATCAAGTACTGCAATTGATTCGTGTAACCCTGCAATTGGTTCTTTTACAAATGCTCCTTTAATCGGGTTAGCAGTTCTTTCTCTAATCTCTGGTTCTTTTGGTTTATTTGGAGCAATCATTTCTCTAATATGTGCTTCTTTTAATAGTAAATCTTCAACCATTTGTGAAGTAGAGTTGCGTGTTGTCTCATAAAGTGTTTGGGATGTTAGTTTAGATATTTCTACAAACATTGGCAAAAATTCTTTTACTATTTTAAAAGCAGTTCTTGAATCCTTTAAATTGTAATCAACTAATCTTTCAAGTTTTTTAATATCGCTTCCTTCCCAAGCTTCATTCATCTCAGTATGAAATACTTTTTCCTTGTATTCCCCAAATACGCTTTCTGATACACTTTCAAGATCCATTTTTACTAAACTGACTGCCCCAATCCTAGCTAGCAATTTGATTATTTGGAAAGCATCAACATGTTGTACCCCTTGTAACTTTACAGCATTATCTAAACCGTGTCTCATTGTCCTTGGTTCTACCCCGTTTATCTTGAAATCAACTCCAAATTTTCTTGCGCGAGCTTTAGTGTAAGCAAAATCAAAGTTGTCTCCGTTATAAGTTATAATAAAGCTATTTTCGGGGTGGTTTAGTTCTTTAGTTGTTTTTTCCACAAGTTCTTTTTCAGAATCAAGTATTTCTAAGCCCTTTACTTTTTTTGTGTTGTAAGACATTACCCTTTCGTAACTCGGTTTTTTTGAATTAATGTTTAAATCATTTGCAACAATTGAAACCATTATTATTGGTTCTATTCCTACTCCAAACTTTTTCCCAACAAATGTTTCAAGGTCAAATGACATTGCTCTTCCTTCAAAATCCCCATCTATTACTCTTATTTGTGTAATTACTTTGGCTTTTCCGCAAAACCCAACTGGTGCAAGTTCTTCTTCAGTTTCTCCTTCCACAAACTCTTTCTTCTTTTTGGAGTTATCCATAATTTCAGAGGCATTACTTTCAGCGCAAACCTCTTCTTCCACTTTTACACTATATTCTACCCAGTTTCCTGGTTCTAATTTTTTGTCAAAAAGGTAACGCTTTGAGTAAGGGATATCATATTCAAATTTTTCAAATCCCAGTTCTGAAAAGAATTTGCGTGCCATTACAAGTTGAGAAACCGTATTGAATTTTACTTCAATTACAAGTTTTTCATTTACTTGTTTTTTAGTAACTTTAGCACTTAAAACCTTAAAACATTCATCAGTTCCAAAATTATAACCAAGAATTTCTTTTACTCGCTTCTCTTCTTCCCCTTTTCCAGCGAGCACATAAAAATAGGGGTGAAATTCTTTATCTTTTAACCAAAAATGTTCTCCGTCACGTTGAACAAACAAAGCTATTACGGATTGCCCATTTTCGTCAAAGTAAGTAACATCAAGTAGTAGTCCTTTTTCATTAGTCATAAAAAATTATTCCAAGAAAGAGATTAAAAATAGCTTTGGATAGAGTCTTTTAATTAAAACTTAAGCTCTTTTTCCTAATGTAAAACCTCTTTTGTTAACACCCCCAAACATTTTTAAGCTAGAAAATTCTTGTATGTACATTGAGTGTGTTTTGATGCCAAGACCAGATAGAAGTAATATTCCAGGTGGACAAGCCCAAGGTGGGCAAGTTGGGCAAGCCCCAATACAGCAACAACAAGGAATGTCTATGCAAGGTGCACCAGTACAGGGTGGAATTCGCGAGGACATTCGTGCGCTTAACTCAAGTATTCTTCTTATTACCCAAAAAATAAAATATTTAGTAAGGAATGAAAAGATTTTGGGAAGAAATCTTGTTGTTTTAAATAAAAAAATTCGTTCGCTTGATGATAAAGTAATTAATCCCCAAGTAACACAGACAACTAATGGAGCTAATAGCGAGGAAGTGGAAGCACTTAGACAAAAAGTTGCATTGCTTGAAGCCCAAATAGAAGATATGCGTTCAAGAACAGCCACAACTGAATCGCTTAAAGAATTAAAATATGTTATTGATTCAATTAATCCTTTAGAATTTGCTACTCTTTCTCAAGTTCGAGAATTAATTGATAAAAAACTTAAAGAGAAAAAGCCCTAAATTAAAAAAACTTAGTCAGATACTAATTTATTAAAAAAGATTTCAAATTTTTGGGCTTCCACTTAAACTAGGTCTGAGTTGTACACGATAATTCCTTTTTCCTTTTATTGAGACGGCCAAATCTTTTCCGGCAACAATATTTATTTTTGCACTCATTGTTGCAGCTAGTTCTTCAGGAGCTTCTTTTTCAAGTCCCATTATTACCCCAACTCCCCTATTTTCAAGTCTGGATATTAGAGTAGTTGCTTTTTCCAAGTTTTGATTAATTAACAATTGTGACTCTGGCATTAAAACCATACAATTACTTATTTGTGTCTGACTGCTACTACTCTTGGTTAATTGTCTTATCAAGGTGTGCATAAGAATTATTTTTTCCTCCGCACTTAGTGTTTTTGTGTCAATTATTACTGCTCTTCCCAAATTTCCAGCAATAACTTTAGCTAGTTCAGTTGCTGGAATTTCTTCACCAAACAAACCACCAAATTGGTTATTTATTATTTTTAACAATCTCTCAGCCCTAAGTTTTGCGTAGTCAGAAATTTCTTTTGTTTCAAGTAATCTTCCAATAAGTTCTTCAGGAGTATTTACTTGGGTCGTAAAAGCAAATAGCGAAACATTTTTTTGAAATTCTTCATCTTTTAATCCAATTAAATCAAATACAAAACTCAAATCAGTATTTTTTAGAGAAATTTTTATTGTGTCTTTTGCTGCAACTTGTCTTACCGGGAAAGCAATTGGTTCAAAATCAACCATTTCATCTTTTAGCGAAACAGAGTCAGTTGTAGCAGTGCCTAAACCCAAAAAATAATCATTTGAATCAAAAATAATTACAGGAGTATTTTCTAATAAAATATTTTCTGCAAGAATATACATTGCATAATTTATTGCATTTGTTTCACCTATAATTGTAGTCCTTTTAAAATTTTCCACACGTTCTTTAATTATCCCTCTTGTTTTACTCAAGCCAATTTGTATTATTGGAGCATTTTCTTCGTAATCATTTACGTTTGAACCAACATCTATTTTTGCAAGATCAGTTGGTTTTTGTCCCGAAATTAGTGCTTTTAGTGTAAATGGGTCTCCTAAAACAGGAGCATAATCATTCTTTGAAACAGAAGATAAATCTTTTAAATCAAGAGAAGATGTTCTAGCCAAGTCAACAATAACCGAAGCATTTTCTTCAGTTTTTCTAATTTCTACATCCACTTTTCTTATGAAATCATCTTGCTTGAAATCAAGATAAAATGGGTCAAATGATAAGAAAAATAATTTAATTGTTTTTGCACCAAGAGTTTTTTCAATTCCAAAAGAAGGTTTTGGTAATGTTTGAATAAATGACTCCATTTGTCCATGCGCAGAGTACGCTTTGTACCCTTCAATAACTGCGCCCACTTTTTTCCCATCTCTTTTATCATAAATGATTACTAAGAAAAAGTGTTCAGGATTTGATACAATTTCAACTTCGTGCCCGTAAGTTTCTCCGGCAAAAACTGTTTCCCAAGGCCCAAAATCAACTTTAAAATCCATAACAAAACACAACAACTAATCAACATAATTAGTTCTTTTCCATATTTATGCCTTTTCCTAAGAGTAAAGCGATGTCTTATCCCAATATAATGTCCGCTCTAAGAAAATATCGGCACCACCATCTTTTGGTGAAAGTATGGCGGTGCTTAATCAACGTAAGATACGTTGGATTATTAGACAAATGGATTCAGGAGAATTAAGTGTTTGGCAGATTGCCAAACAACAAAAAATAACCCCGCGTCACGCAAGAAGGGTATACACAAAATACAAAGGCATTCAACAACCTAAATTGTTGAATCCTGGAAGACAACCAATCCCGATTTCAAAACAACAAATCGCGTTGGTTAAACGGTTGTTTCGCGAACAACCATTCGGAGCATGCAACATGGAAAAAATATTATCCATTGATGGAAAGCATATTCCACACAATCGTATTCACAAAATAATGAAACAAGAAGGTTTAGCCATAACACAACCCAACAAATCACGCAGACGAAAGTGGATTAGATACGAGAGACGATTCTCTAATAGTTTATGGCATATTGACTGGTCGATTTTCGAAGGCAAATGGCTAATCGCTATCCTAGACGATGCCTCGCGATTCATTGTAGGATACGGATTGTTTGACAATGCAACACAAAACAATTCCACCCTAGTCATGCAACAAGCAATCACAAAATATGGTGCGCCCAAACAACTTGTGTCAGATCATGGTGTTCAGTTCACGAGCATAGCTCGCGAAACATGTACAGAACCCAACGATAACAAATTTCAAAAATTTCTAAAAGCAAATAACATCCAACACATTAAAGCTAGAGTAAAACATCCACAAACAAATGGTAAGTTAGAACGTTGGTGGCAAACCAACAAATATTTGTCCAACCATTTCGGTTCTTTGCAAAAAGGAATTAAATATTATAACGAACGCAGACCATACATGAGCTTAAACACGGATGTTGCATTGGTAACACCAATGCAAGCGTTTAACGAAAAAATGAGGTGCTAAACAATGGATTTTGAAGAAAACCTAATAAACCAGTACAACCAACTAAAAACAAGAGAGGACATTAAATCAGGATATCACACTAAGAGTAAAGCGATGATTTAAATATAATAAAGTGCTTATTTTCTAAAATGGTTTTTAATCTAAAGTGGTCCTATGATTAACGAACAAATAATGGTTGATACAGTTAGTCGAATGCTCGAGGCAGGAATAGATGAAACTACAATTGTGTCTACTCTAGTTGATACTGGTTTAACTCAAGAAGATGCATTAGCACTTGTGGGAAGAGTTAAATCTCCCAAAAGCTCACCCGAGCAACAGTCACAAAGTTTTTCTCAAAGACCACAGGATTCACAAGACATCCAATTAATGAAGAATCAGTTTGATGTTCAATCCCAAACACAAGAAATGAATGATGCTAGTGTTCACAACAAACTTGATATGCATGAACAAAAAATTGATGATGTTGCTAAAACACTTGATGAAGTAAAACAAGGACTCGTTTCCCAAGTCTCCTCTGATCCAGTGGCTTCTCAAAGACTTTCAGCACTTGAACTAAAATTAGAAGAAGTTAGTGCAGTTTCAAAAGCAAACCTTGATTTAATGAAAAGTATTCTTGAAACTAATAGAAAAATTCTTACAAATCTTGAAGCAAAGAAATAAAAATTAAATTATTTTAAAACTAAAAAACTAATTTTAAAGAATTGATAAACAACCTATTAACTTGAACCATATTTTACTAAAAAGAAATCCGAGTTGCCACCGCCATTGGATAAATTAACATTATTTCCAAAACCTAAAGTACTGGAAGTAAAATTGCCCACAACGTATATGTTTCCGCTAGAATCCCCATAAACATCATATCCCCCATCTCTCTCAGCACCCGTTCCGCTAACAGGATTCATTGCCCATTGTGCAACACCACTAGAATTATAATTTACAACAAAAAAATCATTATTAAACAACTCTGCGCCCCCCCGTTTAGTCAAATTAACATCATTACCAAAATCCGATATGGCAGAGCTAAAAGAACCAGCCAAATAAACATTATTATCTGAATCTACAAAAATATTTAATCCCCCAAAATCCGAACTTACTACTACCCCATTAGCTGCATTCTGGGCCCATTGTGCAACACCACTAGAATCATACTTCACAACAAAAAAATTTGGATCAGAAGACGAAGAAGATTTAAAGTCCAAATTAACATCGTTGCCAAATCCTAAAGTAGTAGACTGAAAAGAACCAGCCAAATAAACATTACCCCCAACATCAACAAAAGCAGAATAACCATATTCCGCGCCATTCCCAGACCCCGTAGCTGCCCCCTGCGCCCATAAAGCATTACCATCAGAACCATACTTTACAACAAAAAAATCCTCACTCCCACGCCAAGGCAAACTAACCCCATTACCAAAACCAACAGAAGAGGTGGTATAAAAATCACCTGCCAAATAAATATTCCCCCCAGAATCAACAAAAACAGAAGCGGCCTGCTCAGTAAATGCACCGGCCCCATCTGCAGGTCCCTGCGCCCATTGTACTACTCCACCAGAATTATACTTTACAACAAAAAAATCAGCATAATAGGTTGCACTTGATTTATTGGTCAAATTAACATCATTACCAAAACCCAGCTCGTCCGAAAAAAAGAGTCCCGCCAAATAAACATTGCCAGTGGCATCAACCGATACTGATTGACCATAATCCGCTTGTGTAGCCCCCACGCCAGGCCCCTTCGCCCACTGTGCCACACCACTAGAATCATACTTCACAACAAAAAAATCATGGCCCCCCTGATTGGTCAAATTAACATCATTACCAAAACCCAATGAATTCGCGTCAAAATTTCCCGTAACATAAACATTACCACTAGAATCAACGCTAACATGTGTTGCCTCAGAACTAGCAATTACTTCCGTTGTTTGACCTAAAGGGCTCTTAGCCCATAAAGCATTACCATCAGAACCATATTTCACAACAAAAAAGTCAAATAAATCTTGTGATCCTGAACTTACAGAAATATTATTGCCAAAATTAACATGACCTCCACTAGAAAACCCCCCCGTAACATAAATGTTGCCACTAGAATCTACAAAAACCGAATTCGCACCGCCAGAACTAGAACCTGCTGAAGACCCTTTTGCAAATGAGGCTATTGGTTCAGTTGATGGAGCGCTATTTCTGTCCGCAGCACATTCGGCATTTGTATCCGCAACACATTTCCAAGAAACACTAGCACCTTGAGCAGGGAATGATGGAGTAACATTCTCATCCCCAGTTGTACAAAAAGTATCTGAACCAAAACTAGTTATGTCATAAGCATAAGTTTGATTCGCATCCCCACACAAACCAACAACAGCTTGACTCCCACGAGAAGCAGAACAAGTAACATTCAAATCAGTACCCAAACAACCCCAACTAACACTCGCTCCTTGCACAGGAAAAGAGGGAGTTACATTCACATCCCCAACCGAACAAAACGACCCACTAAAATCAGTTGCACTCCAAGAATAACTCTGCGCACTAGAACCACAAACAGCAGTCAAACCAACAACCGTAGCAGATTTAGCAACTGCATCTCCAACACAAGAAAAA
>Ga0172379_10002430_pt1 | contig 32906 bp, 28 predicted proteins | sample GrowelOW334metaG_FD_119756 | JGI IMG/M metagenome (GOLD analysis project Ga0172379, IMG submission 119756) | Groundwater microbial communities from an aquifer near a municipal landfill in Southern Ontario, Canada - Groundwater well OW334 metaG | ecosystem: Environmental > Aquatic > Deep...
CGCCGATTTCAGCATCCCGCTGTTCTTAAGCGGGACCTTGCAAAACCACTAATCACACTTTCAGTGGACGTTGTAGGACTTGAACTGCGAAATCGGCCCACGAACGTTCTATGTGAGTGGCCGCCGATTTCAGCATCCCGCTGTTCTTTAGCGGGACCTGACAAAACCACTAATCACACTTTCAGTGGACGTTGTAGGACTTGAACCTACGACCTTTCGCGTGTGAGGCGAACGCTCTGAACCAACTGAGCTAAACGTCCGAAATTTTATTTTACCATTAGTTTTCCCGCCGACTTTTTTACGGGAAATAATCACCAATGTGCATTTTGTACAGCGAATCGTTCGATAATTGCTGAAAACACAGCACTTAAATCACTTTTTACAAAACAAATATAACATTCTATCGCTCGTAGTGCAAATACTTTGTCCGAAACGATAAGAAACCATTCACTTTTCTTCAAAATACGAATCGCGGGTAAGTGTATCCCTTAAAATAACTCAGCATCTGAAAGGAAGTGATAGTGGCATACTCGTTGCATAATAATCTTCAGTCACTATCATGATGAGAGGTGAATATGGATTTCACATTGTATATAGTGCTGTATGTTTTTCTGCTGGGAATCTTTGTCTCGTTCGGGAGATTCATGAAAGAGTGTGATGAGTCGCTGGTAGAACAGACGCGCGATGCACAACACCACTTTCGGTAGGTCTGTCTATATAATAGTGCAACGGATCGCCTAACAACCTCCCGCCACTTTTTTCACAAGTTTCGCCGGTTTAACCGCTGAAGCTTTTGCTTCACGGATCATAGCCGCCAGCGTTATTCCCGCCTTTGTCCTGAATCTCTCCGTATCTTTTGCTTGCCGAATATCGACGACAATGTCAGACTTCTTTTCACGCTCCCCGGAGGCAAAAGAACAACCGGCACTTTGCACCGTACCATTTCCGCTCAGGAAGATACTATTAAATTCCGTAATGCCTCCGCACAAGATCTGGATGTTTTCATATCCCAGTTCCTGCGCGATGAGCGCTGCTGTGCGGGATTGGATCTCATCATTTCCGATAAAGATCTTTTTCTTGTGGCGGTTTGCAAGGACTTCGCTGAATTCTTTCTGAAATACCTGCATCGGTTCGATGTTCACAGAACCAGGCAGCAGAAACTTTGAATACTCTTCACTTGTGCGGACATCAACGATAACCAGTTTCGGATCACGATCAATGATACGGAAGGCAAATTCGTCCGCAGTCATTTCTTTTAAAGGATGAGAGCGCAGATATTCGGGATCTGACACTTCATTGAAGATTCGTTCCTTATAATCGGGGAGGAATACAAGGACAACTCCCAGCACCAGTATGCCGACACCGGCCAGACGGTGATAGAATCCATTAAATTGTTTGGCGGGCCCGTCCGGATTTACTTTCCGTTCGATCATTGTAGTGGCGGCAAAAGCGCCGACAGCAACTGCGATTAATGCCAGTGCAAACAATCCCTGCGATATGCCGATGGAATTGAAAATGCGTATGTTGCCAAGAAAACTGGCATTCGTAATCCCTTCGAACCAGGGATAGAGTTCTGCATATAAAAACACGCCGATCAATCCGCCGCCGACAAAGAACATTGCATCGATTTTGCCGATAGCCATACCACAGATGCTGGTGCCGGGACAAAAACCCCCTATGATGAATCCAAATCCCATAATCACTCCGCCAAGAATTGCCGCCTGAAGATACATCGGATTTACATAGATGAAGTCGGTGTCCAGCCAGCCCAGATATCCAAGAATAATCACGCCGCTCATTGCCGTTACGCCGGCAGTGAAAAAAACACGCAAGACGGTGAAATCATATCCGTAAAATACTCCCGCAAGTTTTTTAGATGAAGAGAATCCCGCTTGCTCAAGAACGAAACCGAACGCAATGCCGATAAGCAATGCAACGATAAGATTCAACTCGTCGCTGATAAGATTTGGGACTAATGGAAACATAACAACCTCTTTATGACAATATTTAGTAATTCTATTATTCTTTGTTTAGGTGTTTCGTCATTCCCCGTACCGGAAGGATTATATAATAGTACTCTTTAGACGAGAAACTATTTTATCGTTAATGTTTTGCCGTGCCTATCAAATGCTTCTATATCCATAACTTCCTGAAAAAGTACGCAACCATATATCCTGTGCCGAAGATCGCCATCATCGTAATAATGCCTCCGGTAGAAAGAACCGCCATACCGGACAATGCAGCGCCGCTGGTGCATCCGCGGGCAAATTGTGCACCCAAGCCAAATAGCAATCCGCCGATCAGTGCAAAGCCGAGTCGCATACGGCTGGTGATCCGCGGTCCCCGTTCTGTAACGAAATCCAGCCGGTCCGAAACTACGCCGGATAAAAATCCGCCAATAATCACGCCAAGCACTTCAAAGACCAGCCATGCTTTTAATGGATTTTCATGAAGCGATTTCAGGTTCTCCGAATAGAATGTTGATTCATGCGCGTGCTGTGGTGCGACTGTATTTACTGCTGCTACCACCGCGCTTTTCAACGCTCCGCTCGCCCCGAGCCCTCTTCCGGTGATGATAATTGTTGCAAGCAGGGTCAATCCTAGAAAAAAACCTGCCAGGTATGGATTCATATAATGTGTTTTCATGAAATTCTCAAATATTTAAAAAATAGAGAGATAAATTAATTGATGCATTGATGCATTGAATCATTGAATCATTTAATCATTTAATCATTTAATCATTTAATCATTTAATCATTGAATCATTGTAGCAATGTTCCAATGTCTCAATGTTCCAATGTCTCAATGTTCCAATGTCTCAATGTTCCAATGTCTCAATGTTCCAATGTCTCAATGTTCCAATGTCTCAATGTTCCAATGTTCCAATGTTCCAATGTCCCGATGTTCCGATGTTCCGATGTTCCGATGTTCCAATGTTCCAATGTTCCAATGTTCCAATGTTCCAATGTTTCAATGTTTCAATGTTCCAATGTTCCAATGTTTCAATGTTCCAATGTTCCAATGTTCCAATGTTCCAATGTTTCAATGTTGCAATGCTCCAACGAATCAATTTCTTGTATTCTTTTCTTCTTCCAGCTCCTCATATCCCGTTATCATTGCTTTTAAATTCGATGTTACTGTTCGTCCGGTTGTGATAAGATAGAGGTGGGCAATGATGAACGAAACCAGGAAGAATGCCCCGATCGTGTGAAGAATCGCCACTGTTTCAAGTCCCTGAATATTCAGACTGCGAATACCGCTGGATTGTGGATATCGGTAGTACATATAGAGTAAACCAGAAGCGACCATAATCGGAATGACCAGGATCTTCAATGCAAGATACACCAACCGTTGCAAGGGATTGAGTTTGCTTAACGCCGTTTTTCTCGTTGGATGCGGTGCATTCCGGAATATCCCGGTCAGATAGAACTCTATCTGTGCTCGAAGATGCTGACGGGTGGGAAGATACTGTCTCCACTCACCGGTCGTAAAATGCCAAAAGATTGCCAGGCCGATCAGCACCAGGAACAGATAGGCGGCAGTGTTGTGAAACGTTACCGCCTGTTCAAATCCGAAAAAAGAGAGTGAACCGTGTATCTCAAATCCCGTAAGTGCCAGAAAAAATATTAATGCGGATTGCATCCAGTGCCAAAAGCGGTTAAAACGACTGTAGACTATTTGTTTTTTCATGATTGAACTTTTTGTTTGTCATAGTACGCACAGCTCCGAAGGAGCATGCAGATTTATTTTACCGATTCAATTTTTTTCTTTTTTGACGCAATTCGAATCGTCGCATGGATCCCGACGCCCAGGAGTGAAAGTATAATAGCACTTGTTCCCAAAAATTCTACGGAAGCACTATAATCGCGTCCCGGCATATAGAAATCCTTCAAATTTCCAACCCTGCTGTTTTCACGTGTGTGACATTCTGTACACGAAACAGTTTTCGTTTTTGGTGAAACCATATGATTGATCGGCCAATACATCTCGGTTTTCGCAAAGATGTAGCTACCGCTGAACGGTAATCCGATGTAGTCCATACCGTGTTGAATGGATGAATTCCAATCGAAATCCTTCCAAAATCCTCCCTCACCTTCGCGGTTGGCAAATGTCTTTGGCTGCACAACCATTTTTGTGACCGGATCGTAGGGTTGATGTGCACGATGAACTTTTACAGGAATAATTTTGGCATCCGGATCATCATAACTGCCATAGAGAGTGTTCATTTGGATCGGTCGATCGGCACTGACAGTATCACCTGTCAAATAATGTGATGCGGTACCATTAAACCAGACATACTCCGGACGTACATTTGTTTTCCAGGTAAATGTCCCTTTAATGGAGGCATAAGTAATATTCCCGAGGGAATCGAGGTCTTCATACGGTTTTCCATTGTTCATTTTCCCCGCGGTGGACCAATCCCATTCCATTTTTGTCGCATTCACTTTTGCATATTCGGGAATATGGCAAGTCTGGCAGGCCACTTTCACCGCATGCTCATTAATAACTTCGTTCGTGTGCGGTGTTTCCGTATGGCATTGCTCACAGGTGGATCTGTTTCTATTCATGGAGGAAAGTGAATAAACCTTCCCGAGCATCTGATGTTTTTCCGCGGTGTGGCAATCCACGCATTCCAGATTTCCGCCGTCGCTTCCCATGTGAACATCAATCTCGCGGTGGGTATCAAATAATGCTTTTTCCAGGTCTCCATGTTTTACATTGTTCCCGCCGCCGCCGAAAAAGTGACAGGTACCGCAATTTGATTTTGTCGGCCGGCCGACTTTTTGCGCAACAACGGTAAGGTTCACGGTCGGATCCGGCATTCCGGCGCCGGATGATTTCTTCACATACGTATCGCTGTTATCATGGCAGGCAAGACAGTCCACGTTGTTCGGATCGTTGAAATTGAAATTCTTATTTCCCCAGCCGTAACCGATATGGCATTTGTTGCAGCTCTGTTCATTTGTGCTGATGCCGATACAAAAATTGTTTAAAATATTTTTCTTCCCAACATACCTGATGCCGCGTCCTTCGATATATTCTTCCCGTTCCCAATTCCAGTGAGATGATTGCATCACTTCCGTATGTCGTTCATTATGGCAGTTGATGCAGGCAGCAGTGACATCCTGCGGACGGGTGAACTTTCTCTGCAGCTGCGAGAATTTCGAATGGTCTGCGGACGGTTTTTCTTTTGCGGCGAACCGTTCCTTTAATTGTTCCGTCGCGGTTGGTTCCGCATCCTTCCGGGTAATGGTTGAGACAAAATAGAGGACGAAAATGGAAAGTGCGATAAGGGGGATAATGATCCGTTTCATAAATTTTTTATACGTTGGGTCCAACCCGATGATGCAGGGAGGACCGGATGATCAGTTCTTTTATCTGTTTACAATCACTTGAAAATTTATAGACTGTGCAAAGACGGCAATCCTTGCCGGCACAAGCATTACGGGAGTGTTCATACGTCCAACAACCGCCGGAGTGGTTCTTAAAAGCCGGACAATCGCTGCGTTCTTTTTCAGAGCAGTGAAACATGTCCCAGCAAGGTATCAATCCATGAATATGTTGCATCCCTCCGATGCTGATCTTCTCTTCGTTTATGGCCCTTCGAATGCATTCGATTCTGTCGATATCTGCCCGGGAATACCTCCGTTGACGGCCTTCCGTTTTGGAGATTACCAACAATCCTTCATCCTCATAAAGTCGTAACGTTTGTACCGATACTCCAAGCATGCGGGCTGCTGCACTGATAGAAAAGATGGGACGATCATGGAGGTCAGAATTCATAGCTACAGTTATAATTGGCAACTATTGTGCCATAAGATTTCCGGATTACATCCTGCAAATCCAGCCGATTCTTCCTTATTTTGATAAAATATCAAAAAATAATTCCTATCTATGAAAACAAGAGAAACGAATCCGCTTAAAAACTCTACATATTCTCTTTCTCAGGTATTCAGATTAATGGCACTGTAATTGCAATAGCCCCTTGCGATATTCTGAATAAAAAAATACGAAAGGATGTTATATGTCAAAGTATGTGTACAGTTTCGGAAACGGACGCGCGGAAGGTAAAGCACAAATGAAGGCCTTGTTGGGCGGAAAAGGTGCGAACCTTGCAGAGATGACTAATATCGGTCTGCCGGTCCCGCCGGGATTTACGATCACAACAGAAGTTTGTACCTATTATTATGCCCACAATAGACACTATCCCACCTCGCTCGCCAAAGAGATATACCTTGCACTCCAAAAATTGAATAAACAGATGAAAGCAAAGTTCGGCGATCCGAAGAACCCCTTGCTGGTCTCTGTCCGTTCCGGAGCGCGCTCTTCGATGCCGGGGATGATGGATACCATCTTGAATCTTGGGATGAACGATGTGGTTGCCGAAGGGTTGATCGAGAAGACGAAAAACCCGCGGTTTGTGTACGATTCGTACCGCCGTTTCGTGCAGATGTACGGCGACGTGGTGATGGGAGTAAAACCAAAGGGGAAACACGACATCGATCCTTTCGAAGCGATCATTGAATTAAAAAAGAAATCACGCAAAGTACATTTAGACACCGATATGACGACGGAAGATTTGAAAGATCTTGTCCGGCTGTTCAAGAAAGCGATCAAACAGAATACCGGTAAGGAATTTCCGGAAGATCCCGAAGAACAGTTATGGGGCGCCATCGGTGCAGTGTTTGGCTCCTGGAACAATGAACGGGCAAACGCATACAGAAAAATGAACGGTATCCCAAGTTCGTGGGGAACTGCCGTGAACATCCAGGCAATGGTGTACGGAAATATGGGCGACAACTCCGGAACAGGAGTCGCCTTCACACGTAACGCAGCAACCGGTGAAAATGAATTCTACGGCGAATACTTGATGAATGCACAGGGCGAAGATGTCGTTGCTGGTATCCGCACACCGCTGCCGATCAGCGAATTGAAGAAAGCGCGTCCGGTGATCTACAAACAATTGGAAGTGATCCGGAAGAATCTGGAAAAACATTTCCGTGATATGATGGATATAGAATTCACCATTCAGGAAGGTGTATTATTCATGTTGCAATGCCGCGTTGGGAAACGGACTGCATTGGCATCCACACGCATCGCCATCGACATGGTGAAGGAACGACTGATTGATGACAAAGAAGCGCTCATGCGCATCGAACCAGATCAGCTGAACCAACTGCTCCGTCCGGTGTTCGATCTGAAAGAGAAAGAAGCTGCAGTCAAGGGGGGACGACTGCTGGCGAAAGGACTGAACGCCGGCCCCGGTGCAGCAACAGGCCGCATCGTTTTCACCGCTCCCGATGCAGAAGAATGGAAGGATCGCGGCGAGCATGTGATCCTTTGCCGTACGGAAACTTCTCCTGAAGATATTAAAGGAATGAACGCCGCAGAAGGTATTTTGACGGCATTCGGCGGTATGACATCGCACGCAGCACTCGTTGCCCGTCAAATGGGAAAAGTGTGTATCGTCGGTTGTGCTTCGCTCGAAGTGGACTACATGTCGCATTCAATGAAAGTGGGAGGCCGCATTGTCCGTCAGGGAGATTGGATCTCCATTGATGGTTCGACCGGTGAGGTGATTGACGGCAAGATCCCGACAAAACCGTCAGAAGTCGTGGAAGTACTCATTAATAAGACGCTTGATCCTAAAAAAGCCCCTTCGTACCAGCTCTTTGCAAAGATCATGTCGTGGGCAGACCGCTACCGCACACTGGGTATTCGCACCAATGCCGATCAACCCGATCAGGCATCGAATGCTATTTCGTTCGGTGCGGAAGGAATCGGACTTTGCCGCACAGAACATATGTTCTTCGGTGAAGGGAAAATCACTCCGATGCGGGAAATGATTCTCTCCGATACGGTAGAGCAACGGAAGAAAGCGCTGGCAAAATTATTACCGCTGCAGCGTGAGGATTTCGAAGGAATTTTCCGTGCAATGAACGGATTCCCGGTAACGATCCGGACCATCGATCCGCCGTTACATGAATTCCTCCCGCACGATAAGGCAACACAGAAATGGCTTGCGCGCGAGATGGGTCTGCGGTATGAAAAAGTACACCGTCGAGTGCAGGAACTGCATGAATTCAATCCGATGCTTGGTTTCCGCGGATGCCGTTTGGGCATTCTCTATCCAGAGATCACCGAAATGCAGAGCCGCGCAATCTTTGAAGCGGCGGCGAACGTCATCCGTGAAGGAATTGATGCAATCCCCGAAATCATGATCCCGCTTGTTGGCAATGTACTCGAACTTGAACATCAGGCGAAAGTGGTGAATCGCATTGCACAGGATGTGATGAAAGAACGGAAGATTAAAATCAAATATCATGTCGGAACCATGATCGAAGTTCCGCGCGGTGCTATCACTGCGGACAAAATCGCGGAAGTTGCGGAGTTCTTCAGTTTCGGCACCAACGACCTCACGCAAACCACACTCGGCATCAGCCGTGATGACTCTGCACGGTTCCTGGTACCGTATGTTGAAAAAGACATCTACGCGAAAGATCCATTCGAAGCCATCGATCAAGCCGGCGTCGGAGAACTGATGAAGATCGCAGTGGAGAAGGGCCGCAAAACTCGCCAACGCATCAAAATCGGTATCTGCGGCGAACATGGCGGCGAACCTTCCAGCGTTGAATTCTGTCATAACATTGGACTGGACTACGTCAGCTGTTCACCGTTCCGTGTGCCGATCGCACGGCTTGCGGCAGCGCGGGCAGCGTTGAAATCGCAGATGAAATAATACGTGACCGCCGGGTATTCCCGGCGGTTATTGTTTTTATGATAACCGCTGCCGGACGATCTTCGGCACTGATCACAAAAAATGGATTCCGGTTGACCATCGGAATCCGGGAAAGGGAAAAATGAACTCCATGAACGCGAAAGAACGGATGTACCATTCGATCGAACATGTTATTACAGACATCACGCGGATGCAGGATATGGTGATCAAACTGACGCGCGAGATCCATGAATTGCATGTTGCAAAAGAACATGAACCGAAGCTGGGATTAATGAAAGAACAGGTTCAATTGTTGAAAGGTCAAATGGACACAATGCAGGAGTTTCTCTATTCATGTGAACGTCCGACAGAATATTCAGAGAAACGGTTATTGGAAATCGATGTTGTGTTGTAGATGAATCCTCCTAACGGCGTGTTGCATGTAAGGATGCAGCCCCGGCTTTTTCACTATGACATATAAGCAAAACGGCGGATCCAAATATGGGCCCGCCGTTTTTCGTTTTCCATGCGTCAATAAAACATCTCACCAAACAATGGAAGAACAGAAAAACAGTATACAGTAAGTGTTGTGTCCATCTGACCCTTTGAAAAGGGAAGCAGGCAATCGATGGCGGAGTTTAGAATATTTTCGATACGTTTTGTTGAAAAAAGGTCTTTCCATCCGTTAAAAAAACTATCGTTGAAACCTTCACCGCTCTTTTCTCTTTTGCAAAACTCTCCATTTGCATTCTCATATTCGGAAACAAGACAAGCAGGTTCGGTCGAAAATTGTACGACAGGAAGTGAAAATAATAGCATAATTTTTGCTACTCATTGTTCTGATGATGCGAAACACACATTCCGCACCACCATCAATGTTCCTTCCACGGCAAGTACCGGACTACTATGGCTCAAGTCGAAAAACAACAACATCCGAGCGGCGACAATCGTTTTAAATTACTGGATCGGGCGATCACGAAACATCAGGCGAGAGGCGACGCGCTCATCGAAGTGCTTCATGTGGCGCAGGGGATCTTCGGATATCTGGAAAATGATCTGCTCATTTATGTTTCGCATGCATTGAAACTGCCCCTCAGCAGAGTGTACGGCGTCGCTACCTTTTATCACTTCTTCAATCTTAAACCGAACGGCGAACACACAGTGGTGTTATGCATGGGGACCGCATGCTATGTAAAAGGCGCGGAACAGATACAGACCGCTCTCGAAGAACGGTATCACTGTAAATTCGGTCAGACGACGGACGACAATAAGATATCGTTCATCACGGCACGGTGTGTTGGATCCTGCGGGCTTGCACCGGTGGCAGTGATGGATAATGCTGTGGTGGGAAAATTGAATCCGGAAGAATCGATGAAACGTGTTGAACAATTAAAGAATACTCGGCGCGAGGTAGTATCATGACATTGGAAGACCTTCAGGAACTCTCCGAAAAAGAACTGCAGCGGCAAGGAGAAAAGAAACACCGTATCCTCTACTGCTCTGCAGCAGGATGCGTCTCCTGCGGCGGTGAAAAGTCAAGCGCCGCATTGAAAGCAAAAATCAAGGAGCACGCACTGGAAAAAGAATGCGAAGTGGTCGGCACTGGTTGCTTGGGACTCTGTGGTGAAGGACCGCTGGTAAAAGTGCAGACGGATAATACGCTCTATCAGAATGTGGATGCTGCTGTCGCAGAACAGATCGTGGAATCACACATCTTGAAGGACAAAAAAGTGGAGTCACACCTCACCGATCTCTCCCAGCCCTTCTTTGCTGCACAAACGAAAATTGTCCTGGAGAATTGCGGTGCCATCAACTCCGAAAGCATCGAAGAATATATTGCCGTCGGCGGTTACGAAGCAATGGCAAAGGTTGTCAACGAAATGCAGCCGGCGGATGTGATTGAGGAGATCCGCAAGAGCGGCCTTCGCGGTCGTGGAGGCGCCGGTTATTCCACTGGATTAAAATGGGGAATTGTCAGCAAAGCACACGGTGAACAAAAGTATGTTGTGTGCAATGCAGATGAAGGGGATCCCGGTGCATTCATGGACCGGAGTGTTTTGGAAGGCGACCCGCACCGTGTTCTCGAAGGGATGGCCGTTGCAGGGTATGCCGTCGGTGCAACGCAGGGTTATATCTATTGTCGTGCAGAATATCCGTTGGCAATCGAACGCTTGAAACTCGCGATCAAACAGGCGGAAAAGATGGGATTGCTCGGCAATCGCATTCTTGAATCGCAATTCAATTTTCGCATCGATATCCGTATCGGCGCCGGAGCATTCGTCTGCGGCGAAGAGACTGCACTGTTACAATCAATCGAAGGGAAACGAGGCAATCCTAAACCGCGTCCACCGTATCCTTCCGAAAAGGGATTGTGGGGAATGCCGACACTGATCAATAATGTAGAAACGTTTGCGAACATTGCACCAATCATCCGGAACGGCAGCGACTGGTTCTTGAAGATCGGTACAGAAAAAAGTAAAGGGACAAAAGTATTTGCACTCGCCGGCAATATTAAAAATACCGGGCTCATCGAAGTTCCGATGGGCATCCCGCTGCGAACAATCATTTTTGACATCGGCGGCGGTACGACGGAAGGGACGGAATTTAAAGCAGCGCAGACCGGCGGACCGTCCGGCGGTTGTATCCCCGCTGAATATCTGGATCTGCCAGTGGACTACGAATCGTTATCCAAGGTTGGTTCCATCATGGGAAGCGGAGGAATGATAGTCATGGACTCCACTTCGAAGATGGTTGAGGTAGCGAAATTCTTCATGCAATTTTGTATGGATGAATCATGCGGCAAATGCATCCCCTGCAGGGTTGGTACCCGGCATATTTACGGATTGCTGGATAAAATCTCCAAAAAACAAGGGACACAGGATGATATGGTATTGCTGCAGGAGTTATGCACAATGGTGAAAGAGACCAGCCTTTGCGGCCTCGGTCAATCGGCGCCAAATCCTGTCCTCTCCACGCTGCGGTTCTTCAAAAAAGAATATGAGGAACTGCTTCAGCCGGTGGAAGTGTATTTAGGCGAGCCGGGAGTTGAAGCGGATTTTGAGAAATAAGTACGGATACTCGAAACACGGCGCTGGATTCTTAAAAATGGATTTCATTGTTGTTCCGAGATCTATTTTGATCTGCCGATCAACTTGTAACAAAGGCATCAAGCATCAAGGGGTAAAACCAATTTTAGATTTGAGCATTTTATAAATAAACATTAAGTCCAGACCATGGCAGTCAAAACACTTACAATTAATGGCGAACAATATAGCGCACAGGAAGGTGAGTCCATCCTCTCCGTGGCGCGCCAGCATAATATCCCTATTCCCACATTGTGTCATTTGGAAGGACTATCCTCAGTCGGTGCGTGCCGGTTGTGCGTGGTGCAGATCGAAGGTGTGCCGAAACTCCTTCCGGCGTGCACAACAAAAGTGGAAGAAGGAATGGTTATTCAAACTTCCAATGAACGTTTGAACAAATACCGAAGGATGATCGTCGCTCTTCTTGCGTCGGAAGGGAATCACGTCTGTGCCGTCTGCGTGGCAAACAATCATTGCGAATTGCAGGACCTCGCTTATCAGGTCGGTTTGGTGCGCGTGCGGTATCCATATCTGTATCCAAAAAAACAGTTGGATGCGACGCATAAAGATTTTGTCATGGACCACAACCGCTGTGTCTTGTGCACGCGGTGCGTCCGTGTCTGCGATGAAGTGGAAGGGGCACACGTGTGGGACGTTGCCGGACGGGGGATCAACTGTGAGATCATTACCGGATTGGATTATGCATGGGGTAATTCACAGACCTGCACGGAATGCGGCAAATGCGTTATGGTTTGTCCCACCGGTGCGCTGTTTGAAAAAGGAGTTACCATCTCCGAGATGGAAAAGAAAAAGGGATTCCTGAAATACATCATCACTGCGCGACAAAAGAAGGAATGGGTCTCGTTTGGGAATGAATAAAAAATTATCCAATGATCCAATGATCAAATGATCCAATGAATCAATGTTCCAATGTCCCAATGAATCAATGTCCCAATGATATAATGTTCCAATGATATAATGTTCCAATGATACAATGATACAATGATTCAATGATACAATACTCCAATGTTCCAATGATTCAATGATATACTGAACTAAAAACAATCAAGTGTATGAAAACTACCTACGAACGTACCATCTCGACGCTGGAGTCAGAGCAGGGTTATTTCTTTATTTTGAAGAACAAACTCTCGTTCTTTCCTAAGGTCGGTTCTTCTTTTCCACTCACGGATGGACATGTGAAAAAGGAAGCAAAGATCGAATCGTATCATTGCGAATGTCAGGGGCCGGATAAACCGCATGATCATTACTATGTCCGTTGGTCCGGTCTGGCGAAGGGTGACCATCTTATTGTTAAACATTCCTTGCGCGATGAACACTTATTTTCCATTGAGATAGAAGAGTAACTATGAGTGAATCAAATCAAAAACCGAAAGTTGCCACTGTTTGGCTGGGAGGGTGTTCCGGCTGCCACATGTCCTTCCTTGATCTCGATGAACGATTGATTGAATTGGCGGATAAAATTGAATTGGTTTACTCTCCGATCGCAGATATCAAAACTTTTCCTGAAAATGTGGATATCACCCTCGTGGAAGGGGCGGTGACCAATGATGAAAACGAAGAAATGGCACATAGAATTCGGAAGCATTCAAAATATGTTCTTTCGTTTGGGGACTGTGCTACCACAGGCAATGTGACGGCAATGCGCAATCGTTTCGGTACCGGTGAATTGATCGACCGTGCATACAAAGAACTTGCTGATATATGCAATGCGGTGCCGAATGACCATACATTGATAGCACAACTGCGCACACAGGCTATCCCGCTGCATCATCTTATTCGGGTGGATGCTTTCCTGCATGGCTGTCCGCCTGCTCCTGATGAGATCTGGTTTGCAATGAATGAATTTCTGCAGGGTAGAATACCGATCTTTAATACCCAGTTCTTGAGATATGGGTAATCAAACAATTGATTCATTTGTTCATTGATCAATGTAAAATGAATCAATGAAACAGTGATTCAATGAATCAATTCTCATCTAATTTGTTGAGCTATTATGTCCAGTGTTATTACAATTTCTCCCGTTACACGCATCGAAGGCCACGCCAAGATAACCATCCACCTTAACGCAAAAGGGGAAGTGGAAGATGCCCGATTTCATGTAAATGAATTTCGCGGCTTCGAAAAATTCTGTGAAGGCCGTTTATTGTGGGAAATGCCCGGATTAACATCGCGGATCTGCGGTATTTGTCCCGCAAGCCATTTGGTTACATCGGCTAAAGCCGGAGACGATATTCTTTCAATCGGTATCCCGGAAACAGCGGAAAAACTGCGCCGGCTGCTTGTTCTCGCCCAATGGATCCAGTCTCACGCACTCAGCTTTTTCCATCTTTCTTCACCCGATTTTCTCCTAGGTTTCGAAGCAGATCCGGCAGTAAGGAATATCTTCGGATTACTGAAGTATGATAAAGAATTCGCCCGAAAAGGGATTCGCTTGCGCAAATTTGGTCAGAAGATTATCGAGTATCTTGGCGGTCGGCGGATTCACACGCCGTGGGCGGTTGCCGGCGGTGTTCGTGAATCGTTCACGATAGAGGAAAGGGATAAATTGCTGCAGTGGTATCCCGAAGTATTGGAAACTGCATTGATGGCACTTGAAACGATCAAGCAGATCCACGGACAGTTTACGAAAGAAATCTCCTGCTTCGGAAATTTTCATTCCTTGTTCGTCGGCATGGTCGGAGCCAAAGGAGAATTGGAATATTACGACGGGAATTTGCGGATCATGGACAGCGCTGGAAATATCATCGCGGATAATATCAACCCGAGGGAATATTACAATCATTTTGGCGAGGCAAGTGAATCGTGGTCGTATCTGAAGTTTCCGTACTATAAACCGCTTGGTTATCCAAAGGGCATTTACCGCGTCGGCCCGCTTGCCCGGATGAATATCTGTGATTCCATCGAAACGCCGCTGGCAGAACAGGAACGGAAAATGTTCAAGGACCTGACGCCGACGACCGAAGCGGTGAACAATTCGTTCTATTTCCATTATGCGCGGTTGATCGAATTACTGTTCGCCGTGGAACGGGTCGAGCAACTGCTGTGTGATCCGGCGATCCTGGGAACACATGTCCGCTCTAAAGCGGAAATAAATAAATTGGAAGGGGTCGGCGCATCGGAAGCGCCGCGCGGTACATTATTCCATCATTATTGGGTGAATGAGGACGGCGTTTTGCAGAAAGTGAACATGCTGATCGCCACTGCGCAGAACAATATGGCCATGAACAGGACGGTCCGGCAGATCGCTATGCAGTTTGTTGAAGGAAAGAAGATTCCGGAACCGGTATTGAACCGTATCGAAGCAGGCATTCGCTGTTTCGATCCTTGCCTCAGCTGTTCAACCCATGCACTCGGACAAATGCCGCTGGAAGTTTTGTTATATAATGATCAAGGACAATTGATTGAAAGGAGGGTACGATGAATTCAATGGAGCAAAAACCAAAAGTGCTCATTCATGCGTACGGTAATCCCGGCAGGGGAGATGATGGACTGGGGAATACGTTTATCCAAATGTGCCAGCCTTGGCTGTCATCCGAATATGTACATCATCTAAAGATCGAGAACAGTTATCAACTGAATGTGTAAGATGCCTATACGATGAGTGAGTTCGATATTGTTGTCTTTGTTGATGCGACAAATGCGGGGGTCGAGGATTTTTCATTCACGAAGATCGAACCGAAGTCCCAATCCCCGTTTACGACGCATGCCATGTTCCCGTCCGGCGTCTTATTTCTCTGCGGAGAATTGTATGGTAAACAACCCGAAACGTACCTGCTTCAGGTACGCGGCTATGAATGGGAAATGCTGGAAGGATTATCAGAACAGGCGGAAAGAAATTTATGGAAAGCATTCCATTTCTTCCGCGCGAAACTGCATGATTGGATCGAACTGGGACAGGAGCACGAACACGAAGGTGTGTAAGATTGCTCAATCCCTCCTTTGAACAGCGGTGGCAATTTTCATTCCGCTGTCAAGAAATGAAACCTGCGGAACAAAACAACGGCGGATGTTATCCGCCGTTGGTGTTTCACACACTGAATTTGACAGTGCTTACACTTGCGGCACTTCCCTTCCCATCATTTTATAGATATCAATAATCTGTTGTGCATTGTCCTTCGCATCCTGTTGATTTGGATCGAGCTTCAATACTTCGCGGTACTGTTTCAATGCGCTTGGATATTTCACCCTGGGAGCAAGCGTGTCATTGAACATGTAGTAATGCCCGAATTTCAGGTGTGCGGAGATCAAGGATTGTTTCAGCGCTGGATCGTTCGGACTGGACTTTACAAGTTCCTCCATTATCTGGATCCCTTGGTCATATTCCCCGGTATTGATCATCGCATTGGCATGGTTCAGTTTCTCAGCATCGGCTTTCGGTTCGGTACATCCGATCAGAAGGGCGACGATAGCAGCAGCAAACAGTCTATAGGTCATTCGTTGAATTCCTTTCTTTTCTCAATTCTGTTACAATTGTACGAAAGATTCCTCAAAAAATACACTATTCTTTCTTCTTTTTCATCGGAACATTTTTTATTTTACGCACGTCTATATTGTCGCTTCTATGCCGGAGCATCCTGCGGCATCAAAAAAAACTAAAATGTCAGCCACCTTGGTTGTGGATTACTTTGTGCTTGGTGTCTGACATCTTGATTTTAAAATTCGGAGGAATAATGAACTACGATATTAAAGCGATCAACGAAAAGGTTCAAAAAGAAAGTGCCTTTGTCGATCTTTTGACGCTTGAAATTAACAAGGTCATTGTCGGCCAGAAACATATGGTCGAACGACTGTTGATAGGATTGCTGGCGAACGGACACATCTTGTTGGAAGGGGTGCCGGGATTAGCCAAAACACTTGCCATTAAAACGCTCGCTTCTGCCATTGATGCAAAATTTCAGCGCATCCAGTTTACCCCGGACTTGCTCCCGGCTGACCTTGTTGGTACGCTCATCTATAATCAGAAAGACGGGAAATTCCAGACCAAGAAAGGTCCTATTTTCTCTAATTTTATCCTGGCAGACGAAATCAACCGCTCCCCCGCAAAAGTGCAGAGCGCGCTGCTCGAATCGATGCAGGAACGTCAGGTAACCATCGGCGAAGAAACATTCAAATTGGATGAACCATTTCTAGTACTGGCAACACAGAATCCCATTGAACAGGAAGGAACCTATCCGCTTCCCGAAGCGCAAGTGGATCGGTTTATGCTGAAAGTGAAAATCGGGTATCCGTCGAAAGAGGATGAACTGAGCATCATGCGGCAGAATGTCTCCGGGAAATTTACAGAGGTGAAACCGGTCGTTTCTACGAAAGAGATCCTGAAAGCCCGTGCTTCATTGCAGGAAATCTATATGGACGAGAAGATCGAACGGTATATTCTGGATATCGTTTTTGCAACACGGAATCCCAAAGAAGCACAACTGCCGAATCTGGCCAATCTCATCAATTACGGTGCTTCACCCCGCGCGACCATTTCAATGGCGCTGGCATCGAAAGCATACGCGTTCATTAAACGCCGCGGATATGTCATTCCGGAAGACGTTCGTGCCGTCGCAATGGATGTGATGCGCCACCGCATCGGCGTCACCTACGAAGCGGAAGCAGAAGAGGTCACTTCTGAAACAATCGTCCAGGAAATCCTGAATAAAGTTGAAGTACCGTAGGAAGTGGGGAAAGAGTGGTGTAGATATTTTTGAGTCGTGAGTCCTGAATTGTTTTTCGCAAAGTTGATCGATCAGTAAGAAGTAGAAACTTCTGAAAATGACATTGCGCAAGAGTTTTTCAGATGTCTCAAACAAGAAATTTTCAATTTTCCATTATCAATTGTTTTCCCGTGACCACTGCTGAATTACTAAAAAAAGTTCGTCAAGTTGAGATCAAAACCCGGGGAATGGTGAACCAGGTCTTCTCCGGCGAATATCACTCCGTTTTCAAAGGACGGGGAATGGAATTCTCCGAAGTGAGGGAATATTCCTACGGTGATGATATCCGGAAGATCGATTGGAACGTAACGGCGAGGAACAATAAACCGTTCATCAAGATCTTCGAAGAAGAACGCGAGTTGACAGTGATGCTGGTCGTCGATGTTAGCCGTTCAGGACAGTTCGGCACGGTGAATGCCACAAAGAACGAAATTGCCACAGAGATTTGCGCCGTGCTTGCATTCTCCGCCATCAGGAACAATGATAAGGTCGGGTTGATTATGTTCTCGGACACTGTGGAAAAATTCATTGCTCCGAACAAGGGAAAATCTCACATTCTCCGCATCGTCCGCGAACTTCTTTCGTTTCAACCGAAAGGGACCGGAACGAATATCAGCGGCGCGCTGCAGTATCTGAACAGCGTCATCAAAAAACGGTCGATCAGTTTCGTCCTCTCCGATTTTATCGATAAGGAATATGACAGCGCTCTGCGCATCGTCAGCAAACGGCACGACGTGATTGCTGTAACGATGAACGATCCGCGTGAACGCGATCTGCCGAAACTCGGCCTTATCAAAATGAAGGATGCAGAGTCAGGACAGGAACGATGGATCGATACCAGCGACAAGAATATTCAGCGCTCCTTCAAACAGTACTGGAAACAGCACGACGAAAGGATGAAAAAAGCGTTCCTTTCCACAAAAGTAGACAGGATCTCCATCGAAACGAATAAACCCTATCTGCGTCCGTTGGTGGATTTCTTCAAGATGAGAGAAGCACGAGTGTAGTAATTGGAAAGAATATCACTATAGAATAAGGTAAAATATTCCCGAATGAGAGTATTATCAGCAATCCTTTTTTTCTGCGGTATGGTTTTCCCGCAGGAGGTAACTGTTACCGCCAGTGTCGATTCACAATCGGTACTGTTGGGTGATTGGATCCGCTATTCCGTGGAAGTGAAACATCCGGCGGCGGTTCCGGTGACAATGCCTGCAATGAAAGATACGCTCGGTTCTTTCGATATCGTGCAGCAGGATTCCCTCGTTCGCAGAGAACAGGACGGCACTGTTGAATTGAAGAAGAATTTCATAATTGCAAAATATGAGCCGGGTCGATTCACCATCCAGCCGTTTGCCGTCCAATATTCGGGTACGGATGGAAAAATGTCAACGGCAGAATCGAATCCCATCCCGGTGGAGATCCGCTCGGTTGAGATCGATACAACGCAGTCCATCCGTGATGTGAAGCCGCCGATGACCGTTCCTATGTCCGCCGAAGAGATCGCAATGTATGTCGGCATTGTTCTGGCGATGGCTGGCGCAGGATATGGCATCTATTATTATGTCAAAAAAAGAAAAAAGACGGGCGGCAGGGTGGAAGAAGATTTGAAGCCCGATATTCCCCCTCATATTCTGGCGTTGATGCAATTGGATAGCCTTGAGGCAAAACGGCTATTGCAGGCCGGCGAGATCAAAGCATATTACTCCGAAGCAACGGAGATCATTCGACGGTATTTCGAATTGCGATACGGTATCATGGCGTTGGAAATGACCTCTGCCGAAGTGATGGCACAGCTGGAAAAGTTTAAGATGGAAAAAGTGACGTTTTCCGATATTGAAAGCCTACTGACGGGATCGGATTTGGTAAAGTTCGCAAAATATCAGCCGGTCGCTTCCGAAAATGAACAGGTGATACCGCAGGCGCGCACCATCATAGAACGAACAAAGCCAGTCAACGAAACTGTCTCAGAAAGTGTTTGAACTAAAGAAATCATGACAGATATAGCATTTGCAAACCCAGAAGTGTTGTTCCTGCTACTCCTCGTCCCGGCGCTGTCGGTGTGGTATTATTACCGGCTTCAAACGAAGGACAGCGACATTCGCTATTCGACATTGCAGCCGTTTGCTTTAATCTCGTACAGTGCAAAAGAGAGGCTCCGTCATCTGCCGTCCATTCTGCGGATGATCGTGCTGTCGTTGATTATCATTGCGCTGGCGCGTCCGCAATCGACCTCGAAAGGGGAGAATGTTTATTCCGAAGGGATCGACATTGTTCTTGCACTCGACATTTCCGGCAGCATGCTTGCTGAGGATTTTCAGCCGAACCGGATCGAGGCGGCAAAAAATGTCGCGCAGGATTTCATCAGCGGCAGAACGAATGACAGAATCGGATTAGTGATTTTTTCCGGCGAGAGTTTCACGCAATGTCCTCTGACAGTGGATTATGAAGTCTTAAAAACACTCATCAAACCGTTGAAGAGCGGAATGATCGAGGACGGAACGGCGATCGGACTCGGCCTGGCTAACGCTGTGAATCGTCTGCGCGAGAGTAAGGCCAAAAGTAAAGTAATTATTCTACTGACGGATGGTGTAAACAACCGCGGCGAGATCGATCCGATCACGGCGGCGCAAATTGCGCAAACATTCGATATCAGAGTCTATACGGTTGGTGTCGGAACGATCGGCGAAGCACCATACCCGGTGCAAACACCGTTCGGCATCCGGTATCAAATGGTGCCGGTGGAGATCGATGAAAAAGTGATGAAGCAGATCGCGGAGATGACGCAAGGGAAATATTTCCGCGCGACGGACAATAAAAAATTGCGCGCGATCTACCAGGAGATCGATCATCTGGAAAAAACCCGCGTCGAGATCCGTTCATACCGGCGGTATACGGAATTGTTCTATTCGTTTATTATGGTCGCAGCATTTTTATTGATCGGCGACATCGGTTTGTCCAACACATGGTTAAGGAAATTACCCTGATATGTTCCGGTTCGCACATCCCGACTATCTGTATCTGTTAACAGTAATTCCAGCATTGCTGCTGCTGTTTGCATTTGCACGGATGCAAAGCAGAAAATCGCGAAAACTGTTCGCCGCAACGGAAATGTTTGTCCGCCTGACGGAACAACACAGCACGCGAAAAGGAGCAGTAAAGGCGACTCTTGCCGTCTTTGCATTTTCATTTTTGGTCGCAGCGCTTGCCAATCCGCAAGTCGGCACACGAATGGAAGAAGTGAAACAAGAGGGGGTCGATCTCTTCGTTGCGTTGGATGTTTCCAAATCCATGCTCGCGGAAGATATCAAGCCGAACCGGTTGGAAAAAGCGAAATACGAACTCAGGAATCTGATCGAACGTCTGGCAGGCGATAAGATCGGCGTCATCGTGTTTTCCGGTGAAGCATACACTCAATTTCCTCTCACGGTCGATTACAGCGCTGCCGGACTGTTGCTGGATGTCGTGGACGTAGAGTCGGTACCGAATCCCGGAACAGCGATCGGATCCGCTATCGGTCAGGCAATGAAGTCCTATAATTTCGAAGAACCTTCCACCAAAGTGCTGGTGATCATGACGGATGGTGAGAATAATTCGGGCGATGCGATTGAACAGGCTAAAGCCGCTGCAGAAAAAGGTGTCCGTATTTATACAGTGGGACTCGGTTCGCCATCGGGAGCTCCAATTCCCGTATATAATAGTGCTGGGCAACCAGTAGATTTCAAACGGGATCGTTCTGGAAATATCGTGTTGACGAAATTGGACGAGGTTTCATTGCAGGAAATCGCCTCGATCGGAAAGGGACACTATTACCGGGCAACCAATTCGCAGGATGAACTGGACGCAATTTACAAGGATATCAACACGTTGGAAAAACGGGAGTTCGGTGCAAAACAATTCACAGAATTCGATGATAAGTTTCAGTATTTTCTTTTGATGGCATTAGTGCTGCTGTTCATTGAGGCGATCCTTTCCGATAAGAAAACGGAATGGCTCGCGCGGTACAATCCATTTCGCAATTTGATGGGAACGGAGAAGGTGAAATGAGAATCGTATTCCTGTTCATGGTAATGGCATGTGCATCGGTAAGCGCACAATCGGTCAGGTCCCTGGTGAATAACGGGAATGAACTGTACGAGAAGAAACAATATTCGGACGCCGAAGCGGAATATAAAAAATCGCTGGAGAAGGAAAAGGAGCTAATGGAAGGTGCGTATAATCTTGGCAATGCCGTCCATAAACAACAGCGTTTTGATGAAGCGATCCAGAGTTATACACAGGCATTAAGCAAAACAAACGACAAAGAGACGCAGTCCAAGATCCATTATAACATTGGCAATGCACATTTTGAAGCGAAGCAGTACAAGGAAAGTATTAACTCTTATAAACAGGCGTTGAAACTGAATCCGAACGATGAAGATGCAAAATATAACCTTGCCTATGCATCGCGGATGATGAAACAACAACAGCAACAACAGAAACAGCAGCAGAAGAACGAAAACAAAAAACAGGACAAGAAAGATCAACAGCAGCAGGAACAGCAACAGAAGCAAGAGCAGCAAAAGCAGGAACAACAACAGCAACAACAGCAAATGGCGCAGCAGCAAAAAGAAGTGTCAAAAAAAGAAGCGGAACGCATCCTGGAAGCATTGAAGAATGACGAGAAGAATACTCAAAAGAAGGTCCGCAAGAAAGCACCGGTCCGGATGAATGTGGAAAAGGACTGGTAACGAAAATTGAATATGACGAGAAAGACCATACATAGCGTTTTGATTCTGATGCTGATCGCGGTGAGCGTTCTGCTCGCTCAGGATCCGACTCTGACAGCGGGAGTAGACAAAAATCCTGTTGCTGTGGATGAGCAATTTACCCTCGAATTTACCGTGACCACCACCGGTGCAAGTGCGCGTAACTTCAAAACACCCGATCTGTCGAAATTCCTCGTTCTGTCGGGACCGAACCAGTCTACAAGCATGCAAATAATCAACGGATCGGTCTCATCATCGCAATCATTTAGTTATGTGTTGCAGGCGCGCGAAGCGGGAAAATATACGATCGGTTCTGCAACGATCGAGGTCTCCGGTAATCAAATCAAGTCCAATCCACTCGAGATAACCGTCACGAAATCTTCCGGAAAGAAACAAGCACAGGCACAATCTCCGCAGGGACAGGCAGTCGATGTCGGCGATAACTTGTTCCTGCGCGCTACGGTTGACCGTTCACGAGTTTATCAGGGAGAGCAGATCACCGTTACATATAAGATCTATACGCGTGCTCGGATCGTCAATTACTCCATCAATAAACTTCCGACAATGACCGGATTCTGGGGAGAAGAACTTCAGCTTCCGCAGCAGGTCAATTTGACGAACGAAGTTTTGAATGGGAAACAATATCAGGTCGGAGTCTTGAAGAAAATGGCGCTCTTTCCGACGCAAAGCGGAACGCTCGAGATCAATCCGATGGAATTGACCTGTCAGATACAGATTCAGACGAAGCGTCGCTCCAACGATATATTCGATCAGTTTTTCAATGATCCCTTCTTTGGTGCCCAGACTGCAAATGTTCCATTGAAAAGCACTCCGGTGAAAATCACCGTTCTGCCGCTGCCGCAAAATCCTGTGCCCGAATCATTCCAGGGTGCCGTAGGGAAATTCACACTCAGTGCATCGTTGAATAAACGTCGTGCAAAAACAAATGAGCCTATTTCATTGAAGGCGACCATCCAGGGAGCGGGAAATGTTAAGATCCTGGAGGCTCCGAAACTAAAACTGCCGACTGATTTCGAGCAATACGATCCGAAAGTAAAGGAAGATATCGAACGAACAGGAACGTCGATCACCGGAACAAAAACATTCGAATGGCTTATCGTTCCCCGGTATCCGGGAGAGAAAAAGATTCCCGCCCTCGAGTTCTCATTTTTTGATGTCGGCCAACGAAGGTATGTCACGCTTCGGACAAATGAATTCAACGTTCTGGTCGAAAAGGGGAGCGCTGAAGCACCGCAAAATGCTGCGGGACTTTCAAAGGAAGATGTACGGTTGTTGAATCAGGATATCCGTTTCATAAAGACCGATGCCGGATCATTCCGTGAAAAGAACAAAGAACTGTTCGATCCGACAGCAGCGGTGATGATGACTGTCATCCCGTTTGTCGCATTCATCGCCCTTTTGTTTCATCGGCAAAAGGCACTTTCGGAAATGTCCGATGTGGTGATGTTCCGCTCGCGCAAAGCGTTGAAGATCGCAGCAAGGAAACTGGCCAATGCTAAAATGCTGTTGCATGCGAATAAATCCGAAGAGTTCTACGCAGAAGTTTCGACCGCAATGTGGCAATATGTTTCAGATAAACTGGCAATAGACCGCGCAGAACTTTCCATAGAGAATGTTACCCAGAAGCTGCAGGAGAAAAACATTTCCGCGGACCTGAAACAGAAAATTATCAATCTTCTGGAGTCGTGTGAATTCGCCCGGTTTGCACCCGGCAGTTCTTCGCAGGAAGAAAAAAATAAAATGTATGAAATGGCGAGCAGCATTATTGTTGCCGCGGAACGGGAACTGGTGAAATGAGAACGATCTGGAAAGCTCTCTTCACGATTGTTGCAGCGGTAACGACAATTGCCGCTCAAACCGAAGAATTATCTTCAGTATTTGAAGATGCAAATCGCCTTTATCTGGAACAGAAATATGATGCAGCGGTCAATCGCTATGAATCGATCGTGAAGAATGGGTACGAGAGCGGAGAGCTGTATTTCAATCTTGGGAATGCATATTACAAATCCGGGAAATTGCAACACGCCGTTCTGAATTATGAACGCGCCAGGAAATTCATACCGAATGACGAGGACCTTGCATTTAATCTTCAGCTCGTCAATATTCAATTGACGGATAAAATCGAGGCAATCCCGGAACTCTTCATTTATCGCTGGGCTGAATCGCTGCTGACGGTATTTACACTCGACACGATGCTATGGTTGATGTATACCTTTTTCCTGTTGACGCTGGGATCCTTTACCTATTATCTGTTTGCCGAAACATATGAACAACGTCGTTATTCATTAATGAGCGGTATGACCTGTTCGGTTCTACTGATCTTCGGAATTGCCAATTTTGTGGTACAGTCCTATCGAGAATCGAATACGGAATTTGCCGTTGTGATGACCGATATCGCCAATATTAAATCCGCACCGGACAGCAAAGGGAACGATCTTTTTGTGATCCACCGGGGATTGAAGGTGCAAGTGTTGGATAATGTTAACAAGTGGTATAAGATCCGTTTGGCAGATGGGAAAGTCGGTTGGATACCGGAAAAAGAGATCGAAGCGATCTGATATCCTTATTATTTCTACAATTGAAAATTTCAATTTGGTCATTAACCCAAACTAAAGTACATGGACGAACTTTCTATGGAATCCATCGTGCGTAATACCTGAATTTTATCCAAAAAAAGCCACTTCTTGATCATAGTAAAAGATCTAATTTCTCCCTATCTCATTAAAAAATCTGCAACTTAACCCGATTTTGACTCGTAAAGTCTAGCAACCTGAATTCTGGGAGATTTTCTTTATGATCAAAGTCCAAACGTCACCGATAGCCGCATTCCTCATCGCCGCGGCAGCACTCTTGTTCCTCGGTAATTTCCATCCCAACGAACTAGACTCTCCGTCCAATCCTCCGCAAGAATCAGATACAAAAAAATATTTCATCACCTTAAAAGATTTCACTTCTGAAGAAGTAAAAGGGCTTGGGTTTACATTGTCGAAGGATGTCACTGTTCATATTAATGCGGTCGGCGGTGGAAGTAAAAGTACCTGGAAAGAGATTTTTGGTAATAGAACCCGTTCTAACGATATGTTCGCTGCAGGTTGGATCATCGATGCCGATACCCGAGAAGTAGTTTGGGAAATGACGATGGATAATACGTCGGGCAGGGAAGAGAATAGAACGTGTGAAGCCGAAGTGAAATTGAATCGGGGATCCTATGAAGTATACTATGCCGCATATGGATTTTCCTCCAGTTCTTCATTCGGAAATTATACATCCATCAATATAGACCGCCGAGAAGGGAAATCGCGAAATAAATTCGACAAATTTTTGAATTGGTTCGACGACGATTATACTTCAATGTATGATGAATTCATGGACCGGGCTCGAGAGGAATACGGCATCCTGTTGTCGGTAGTGCCGGGTGAAGCGACAGCCGTTCAAACATTCAATGCTCCGAAGAAGAATCCAAACACAGTGTTCGCCGCTACCGGTGTGGGGGACGGAGCATACGTCCGAAAAAAATTGACGGTGAGTAAGGATGTATCGCTGTCTGTTTATGCTCTCGGCGAAGGCCGCGGTCGCGACGAAGTATTCGACTATGGCTGGATTACGAACACCGATACCAGGGAACGTGTGTGGGAAATGCGGTATGGAAATACGGATTATGCCGGAGGCGCTTCGAAGAATGTTCTATTCAACGGTGAAGTCCGCCTTCCCAAAGGAAGTTATGAATTATGCTTTGTGACTGATGACTCTCACTCACGGGAGGATTGGAATTCCAAACCTCCATATGATCCATTCAATTATGGAGTTACGATCATCGGGAAGAACGAATCGGACAAATCATTAGTGACTATCGGCGAATATAATTATGAGAAGAATAATATTGTTGTGCAGCTGACCAGAGTCCGAAACAATGAATTTGTGCAAGCTGGATTCACGCTGAAAGAAGAGACTCGTCTGCATGTATATGCGTTAGGCGAGGGTGATAATATTCCAAGAGTTAAAGTATTTGGCGAAACGATCCCGGAATACGATTCGAAAGAGATGGTGGAGGTAGGCGGAAGATCTATGGCAGATTACGGATGGATCATCAACGCCAAGACACGTGAACGTGTGTGGGATATGAATAAGCGCAATACCACACATGCCGGAGGAGCGCGAAAGAACCGGCTTGCCGATGAATTCATCACGCTGCCGGCAGGAAATTATCTTGTCTATTATCAAACGGACGATTCACACGCATATAACGATTGGAACGATGACAAACCATTCGATGCTGAATCATACGGCATTACCGTAATGGGTGCGGGTGAGAATTTCAATATGAAGAACGTTGCGAAATTCGAGGAGACTGAAGAGGGCAATATCCTTGCGCAATTGATCAAAGTGCGGGATGAACGCCATGTACGCCAAAAATTTTCTCTGGAAAAAACTATGAAGGTCCGTGTTTATGCTATCGGCGAAGGTGTTGGAAATGAGATGGCCGATTTTGCATGGATCGAAAATGTTAAGACCGGGGATGTTGTCTGGGAAATGACCTATCGATCAACAACCAACGCCGGCGGGGCGAAAAAGAACCGATTATTCGACAGAATGGTCTTTCTGGAAAAGGGGGAATATGAGGTCCACTATCAGACCGATGATTCTCATGCATTCAATGACTGGAATGACGATCCACCGGAGGACAGGACGCACTGGGGAGTAACAATTTATAAGGAACAATAATAATCCCTTCAATGAATTCGATTGCACTGGCCTGATGGAATACCATCAGGCCTTTTTTTTGCCCCTCCGTTCAGGCAATACCGGGTGGAAAGAATCCTTCCTTCCTTTTTTCTTCCCATATTTTTTTCTATCTTTTCTCTATCCAATTCATTTTTTCTTTAGTGTATAACCGGAGTACGTGTGTCAACTTCTCAACTCGATCAATTGTGTATCAATACAATCCGCACCCTTGCCATTGATGGTGTTCAAAAAGCGAAATCAGGACATCCCGGTATGCCGATGGGTGCCGCAACCATGGCATATGTCCTATGGACGAAATTCCTGAAACATAATCCAGTGAATCCACAATGGATGAACCGGGACAGGTTTGTTCTGTCAGCGGGTCACGGTTCCATGCTTCTATATTCCCTGCTGCATTTGACCGGATATGAACTATCGCTTGAAGACCTTCAGCAATTCCGGCAGTTAGGCAGCAAAACCCCTGGCCACCCAGAATTCGGACATACCGCCGGTGTAGAAACAACTACTGGACCGCTTGGACAGGGATTTGCCAACGGTGTCGGAATGGCGATTGCACAACGATACCTTGCCGCCACATTTAATAGACCGGAATTTCCTGTGGTTGATTACTTTATCTACGCAATCTGCGGCGACGGGGACTTGATGGAAGGCGTTGCCTCAGAAACGGCTTCACTGGCCGGCCATCTGAAACTCGGTAACATTATCTATCTGTATGATGACAATAATATCAGTATCGATGGCAGCACTGAACTTTCTTTTACCGAAGATGTCGGTGCGCGATTTGAGGCATACGGTTGGCATGTCCAGACCGTTCATGACGGCAACAATATAGAAAAGATCGAAACGGCAATCCGGCATGCACAACAGGTAACGGATCAGCCGTCGCTGATTAAAGTAAAGACGCATATCGGATTTGGCAGTCCTAACAAACAGGACACCCACGAAGCTCACGGCTCACCGCTCGGCGATGATGAAATAAAATTGACAAAGAAAAATTATGGTTGGGAGGAGGATAAAAAATTCTTCATCCCGGATGAGGCGCTGTCACATTTCCGCAGTGCACTGGAAGATGGTAAGAAGAACGAAACGGCATGGAATAATTTGGTTGCAGCATATCGAAAGGCTCACGGAGAACTGGCGCAGACGTTCGAACATTCCATTAACGGCACATACGGCGATGCGTGGAAAAAAGCGTTGCCGGTATTCACAGCGGAGAATGGTACATTGGCAACACGCGAAGCATCGGGGAAAGTACTCGGTGCGATCGCTCAGTATCTGCCGACGATGATTGGCGGCTCTGCGGATCTGACACCGTCGAATAATACGTTTGTGAAAGGAATGGAAAATTTTCAGCCCGTGAATTACGGCGGAAGGTACCTCCGATACGGCGTGCGAGAGCATGCGATGGGTTCAATAATGAACGGCATCGCATTGACGAACGGAATGATCCCCTACGGCGGTACGTTCATGATCTTTTCGGAATATATGCGCCCGCCGATCCGGCTTGCAGCGCTGATGGGAATCCGGCCGATCTATGTTTTTACGCATGACAGCATCGGACTTGGTGAAGATGGTCCCACCCATCAGCCGGTGGAACAATTGGCATCCCTGCGTTCAATCCCGAATATCACACTGCTCCGTCCGGCCGATGCAAACGAGACTACGTTTGCGTGGAAGATTGCTATCGAACATACATCTGGTCCGGTTGCTCTAGCCCTGACTCGCCAGAAACTTCCGTTTATTGACCGCTCGAAGTACGCGCCGGCAGAATTGACTGCGAAAGGCGCTTATATCCTTTCAGAGAATACACCTGTGCCGGATATTATTCTCATCGGCACTGGCTCCGAACTGCAGTTTGCCCTTGGTGCATATGAACAATTGACGAAAGACGGCGTGAAAGCACGGGTCGTCAGTATGCCGTCATGGGAATTGTTTGAACGGCAGCCGAAAGCATATCGTGACGCCGTATTTCCGGCTACAGTGAAGAAACGGCTTGCGGTGGAAGCTGGAGTAGAACTTGGCTGGCATAAATATGCGAGCGAAACTATTACCATTAACTCGTTCGGTCAATCTGCCCCATACGAAGCACTGTACAAGCATTTCGGATTTACAACGGAAAATGTCCTGGCAAAAGCAGTTGCAATGCTGAACGATCATGCCTTTTGATATCTCGTTGAATATAGCGGGAATCGTCAGTGCAGCGTTCATCTGTTTTTCTCTTCTCGCATTGTGGTTTTCGGACGCATTGTTCGGAGTCGTGATACGGAAGTATCGACCGTCGGGCACCGAGGCAACCCTTTCGCTGATGTTATTCCAGTGCATTTTTGTTCTTCTTTTCTGCGTGGTGATGGAGGTGTTCGTTGATGCGATCGGTGCAGTCGGAATGAGACAAGGAATCTATGTGGGAATCGCAGTATGGCTGTTAGTTTCACTTATCCATTTGGCGGTATCATTCAAATTTGATGGATCTGCTTTTATCATCAAAGGAATTTATTCCGGATATTTTCTTGTTGCTTCGGTCATATCGGCAACACTTCTTTCAATGTGGAGATAAGGATGTATAAAACCGTTTTGCTGTTTTGCAGTATTTCGTTGATCGCCGCCGCAGCACCTCCCGCACCGAAGCTTGTCGTCTTTCTTTCCGTGGACCAAATGCGACCGGATTATTTTGAACGGTATGGCCATTTGTTCCAAGGTGGATTGAAGAAATTATATACTGAAGGACTTGTCTATACGAATGCAGATCTGAATTATGCTTCAAGCGAGACCGGACCGGGACATGCAACATTGGGAACCGGATGTTATCCCGCCAAAAGCGGAATCCTAGGGAATGACTGGATCGATCCCGATTCCAAAAGGTCGGTCTATTGTGTAGAAGATTCTGCAGCAAAACCGGTCGAAGGAAATGGCGGAGGATATTCCGCACAGAATCTGGTGGTACCGGCGATTGGTGATTGGCTGAAAGAAGGATCCAAAGAATCAAAAGTAGTTTCCATTTCATCAAAGGATCGTGCAGCAATTTTAATGGGTGGGAAACGTCCGGACAAAGTATTTTGGTATGATAAGAAGAATGGCGGAATGGTCACTTCGGATTATTATATGAAATCGCTTCCTGCTTGGACGAAAGCATTTAATACGTCGGGATGGATTCAAAAGAATGTTCCGGATTCTTGGACAAAGAGCCTACCCGAAGCGGAATATGTAAAGATCGGTCCCGATGAGTATGCGGCGGAAGAACCATGGAACGAAAGCACTGTTTTTCCCCATCTCTTCACTCCGGAGAAAAAAAAGGAACAAATAATGGGGACACCGTATGGAGATATGTTTCTTGTTGACTTCGCACTTGCAGCAGTGACAGGTGAAAAACTGGGACAACGCAGTGCTACGGATATATTGTGTGTATCATTTTCTAATTGCGATTACGTCGGACATGGATTCGGTCCGGACAGCCATGAGATTTTGGACCTGTTGGTAAAATTGGATAGAGGACTGGGAAAGTTCTTCGACACATTGGATCAAACGGTTGGAAAGGACGGATACATTGTCGCATTGAGTGCCGATCATGCCGTCTGCCCTCTTCCCGAATACAATGCCCAATTCCGGAAAATGGACGCAAAACGGTATCTGTATGGGACAGAAATCAAACCGTATCTGGATTCATTGTCGTCACTGTTAAAATACGAATTCAATACGTCCGAGGATGTTATCATTAAGAATAGTTTCATCAACTACACGCTGGCTGTGAAAGACGGATGGGACAGCGTACAGTTGGAATCAAAAATTACAAACGGATTACTCAACATCGAAGCATTTGTTGATGTCTACTTCCGACATGAACTTCTGAGCGACAATGTTTCTTCAAAACCATTTATACAAAAATTCCGGAACAGTTATTATGCACCCCGCGGCGAGGATTTTCAATACAGAATCCGCGAACACTGTATTATTGCGTCCCGTTCAGCAGGGACAACCCATGGTTCGCCATACCGGTATGATACACACGTACCATTATTATTTTGGTGGAACGGTGTCATATCGCAGAAGATTGATCGTGAAGTACACTCTGCTGATGCAGCGCCCTCGTTAGCAAAATTCGCCGGATTTGCATTTCCTAAAAACCTGGACGGAGTACCGCTGAAAGAAGTTAGCCGATAACACGATCGATTGTTCGTATAGTGAACACTTATGAAGTAATTCAGGATCAGCGACGATACGAGACGCTGCAGTGTGCATCGCCTTTAAAAAATTTTCAATGTAATCAAGACACAACTCCCTCCAAAAATCATCCTGGTAAGGACCAGTCTAATCCATAAGGGAATCCAGCTTTTCTACACCGTACGACAGAATGTTCCGCAGGCAGGCGTCGAAGCATAGCAATGCGATTCTTAACATTTTGGGTAACATCAGTTACATTCATCACCATTGGACATTTTGAAGATGCCGTGGCATTGAAACAGGATAAATTCATCTTTGCAAAATTAACGAGGAACAGCTGATGTGTCGGGGATATGTCCCGTCCAATGTCATCGTTCATTTATAATAATTGCATCTTTTTGGAAATAATCCATAATTACACGGCAGATGAGTAGAACTATCTACTGAGAATTCTGAAAAATCCCAAAACGATGTCATTCCCCCAACGGGGTCACTTCGAGACGAGGAGCGGAGCGACGAGGTTCCGCTCTTTGGAATGCCGAATATGCGGAATGTATAAAGCGGCAAATCTCGTTTTTCTGCCGAAAATAAAGCCTGAGATTTCTCGTCCCGCTCTTGATTACAATTTATGGCGGGACTCGAAATGACCATGAATAATTAATATTTCAGAGGTCTCTACTGATAAAAATGGAAAGTGGTTTTTGCCAACGACAAAACGGCAGCAATATTCGTATCCGATTTCAACGGTAATTTTTGATCCACGGTATTTCGAATTATGAAAAAATCAATTCTCCGCTTGATACTGTTTGTATGCTTCATCCCACTCCTTTCCTCCGCACAGGAGACGCCGGGTCTTCTAGGGACCAATGGTTTTCTAGAACGGGAAGCAACAACATTCAGTTTGGACCGCAAATTTGCCACTCTCGTCATTGAATCATTATTGGAAGAATTTACCGTAGAAGTGAACGGCCGTTCCATTCTTGTCTCGAAGGAAGAAGAAGATTGGAATATGTTCTTGATCCCGCCGGGCGTCAATGCACTCACCATACGGGCGGAAGGTTATGAGGCGCTGTTGCTGGATGAGTTTACATTCCGGAAAAATACAGTGTATGATCTTCATATCTCCATTGAACGAACTCCACAAACTGATGATATTGATCCCGGCAAAGGATCGATCACTATTGTTACTGTCCCTGAAGGTGCTTTGCTGACCGTTGATGGCGAACCGGGCGATTGGATGACGCCTGTAACAATTCCCGACCTTACACCCGCCGTGTATACATTCCGGATCCGAAAAGAAAATTTTGATTCTGCTGTAATTCAGGTACGAGCTTTGCCGGACAGTGCCGTTGTCATTCCGGCATTGGACCTTCGTTTACGTTTTGGTTATTTGATCGTTGATCACGACCCGGAATCAAAATTGCTTCTGAATGGCATCGTCCTGAATAATGAATCCAATACCGTGTTCCGGTTACGGTGTGGTGTGTTCGGGCTGGAAGTACAAAAAGATGGCTATGTGAAGTATCTTCAAAAGATCGTTATTAAAACTGCAGATACGTTGACGATCATTCCGGAACTTGTGCAGGATATTGCGTATTTCGATTTTTCCAACCTTCCGGAAGGTACGGATATCTATCTGGACAATGTTGAAACCGGCAGAACGGTGGTGGAGACCGTCCCCGCAGAGCATACTATCCGAATCACAACACAAGAGTAC
>Ga0172379_10002431_pt1 | contig 32895 bp, 27 predicted proteins | sample GrowelOW334metaG_FD_119756 | JGI IMG/M metagenome (GOLD analysis project Ga0172379, IMG submission 119756) | Groundwater microbial communities from an aquifer near a municipal landfill in Southern Ontario, Canada - Groundwater well OW334 metaG | ecosystem: Environmental > Aquatic > Deep...
AGCCGGCCAGTGTCCTTGACCGTGGCGTGGCGGAAGCCCAGCGCAGCCAGGTTGAGCGAGGCCACGAAGGCGTCAAGGAAGCGGACGGGATGTTCGGGGACGACGTAGTCGTCGAGCGATTCGGGCAACAGGAGGGTCTGGTGGCGGTCGAAACCGGCGCGGGAGGTGGAGCGGCCTCCGGACGCGATGTTGTTAGTAATGTGAGCCGGTCGCGCCCGGAGCCCGCAATCCACCCGTTGCGTCATTCCGCTGTGCCATCGAACAAAGCAGGCAGAAATGCCTGCGCCACGAGCGTTCAGCTCCCACCGTAGGACTTGCGGTATTTGACCTTCTCTTCGGGCGGCGGGCCGGCGGGCGCGGGTGGGGCGGGTGGGGCGGCGGGTTGCTCGGCGGCGGGTGATGGCGCCGGAGTTGGCGGCTGTGGCGCTGGGGCGACAGGTTGCGCGGCTTCGGGCGCGGACGACGGCGCTTCGGCGCCGGCTTTGCGGGCGACCTCGACGAAGATGATGTGAAGTTGGTCGAGACTGCTCTTGATGATCTGGTCTTCGTGCGCGTTGCGGTTGCCGGTGGTCTTGGCCTCCAACATGCCGAGCATGTCCACAAAGGCGGCGGCGGCTTCGAGATCGGGCGGCGGCGGTTGCTGGCCCTCGGGAGCGAGTTTGCCCATCGCGAGCAGGGCATTGGTGGAGATCATCCGCACGAGCATGTAGAACAGCTCGGTGTCGTGCTGCTCAGCCATCGGGTCTTGTTGTTGGACTTCGGGCATAATTCCTTTCCTGTTTCTACTTTGGCCGCACGATGGCGATGACAGCGGCGTTGCCGAAATACTTGTGCGCAACGCGCTGGATGTCGGCAGCGGTCACGGCGTCGTATCGCTTCTCGTAATCCTTGTAGAACTTGTAACCGAGTCCGTATAGCTCGTCGAGGGCGATCTCGCCGGCAAGCTCGGCGTTGGACTGGAAGGCGATCTTTTTCTCGCTGATCAACTTGGCCTTGGCGCGGGCCATCTCGTCGGCAGAAAGACCGGCCTCGCGGACCTTGCCGATCTCCTTGATTAGCTCCGCCTCGGCGAGTTTGGCCTTCGCCGGGTCGGTGCCGATGTAGAAAAGGAAGTAACCAGGATCGAGCCCGACGAGCTGGCTGGAGCCGGTGTAGTAGCAGAGCGCCAACTCGTCGCGCAGCCGCCGGAACAGCGGCGAACTGAGGCCGCTGAGTCCTTCCTGGATCACGTCCAGCACGAAACGGTCGGCGCTGGAAACGGTCACGCCTTGGTAGCCGATGAAGATCACCGCCTGCTCGCGCGGCGCGATTTCCTCCGTGCGCACGACGCTCGTCAACAGGGCGGCGGGCGGGTTCTTCGGCAACACGTCGCCGACGCGGCTCCGATTCAGTTTGCCGAATGTTTTCTCAACGGCCTTGCGCACATCGTCGGCCTTCACGTTGCCGCAGACGGCCAGCACCATGTTGCCCGGCACGACGAGCCGGGCGTGGTGAGCGGCGAGGTCCGCGCGCGTGAGCTTCGCGACACTGGTCTCAGTGCCGTTGCTGGTCATGTGGTAGGGGTGCGCGCCAAAGAGCGCGCGGCGCATCAGCTTCGACGCCATCGCAGTTGGCTTTTCCTTCTCGCTCTTGATCGCGCCAAGCTGGATTTGTTTTTCCCGGGTGACGGCTTCCTCGGGAAACGCCGGGTGGAGCCAGACGTCGGCAAGCACGTCGAGCGCTTTGGCGAAGTCCGCATTCAGGGCCTCAACGGTGACGCCAAAGCTGTTGTTGCCGCCGCTGGCGCTGATGGAGCCGCCGCCGCTCTCGATCTCGTCGGCAATCTGTTCGGTGGTGCGCGAGCTGGTGCCTTTGAGCAGCAGCCGCGACATCAACGCGGTGACGCCGTTGTTCGCTTCGGTCTCCGCCAACAAGCCTCCTTTGCAGGTGGCGTAAAAACTCACGAACGGCAGCCGGCGATCCTCACGCACGAGCAACCGCAGACCGTTGGGCAGCTCGAACCGCTTTACCTCGATCTCGCCGCGCTCAGCCTTCGCGCGGGTGAGTTTGCCGAGCGTGCCGGGCGGGTTGACGCTGACAACGGAGAGGTTGTCATCGCGGAGATACTTGCGAGCCACCTGCTGGAGGTCGGCGGCGGTGATCTTGGCGACACGCTCCAGATAGCGGCGCGTGAACTCCAGATCGCCGGCTACGGTTTCGTTCACGCCGATGTCGGACGCCTGACCGGCCATCGTCTTGAGACTGGCGAACTGGGCGGCAAGCGCCAGCTTCTTGGCTTTGTCCAACTCGCTGGCCGAGACCGGCTTGGCCGTGAGCTTCGCGATCTCCGCCAGCGCCTCCTTCTCCGTCGCGGCGCGTTTGCCTGGTTCGAGCGTGGTCGCCACAAGGAACAGCCCCGGATAGTTTGGCGTATAGGACGAAGCGCTGACCGACTGGACCAGAGCTTTGCGGTCACGGAGCTGCTGGTAGAGGCGCGAGCTTTTACCGTGGCCGGCGATATAGGCCAGCAGGTCGAGCGCGACTGCGTCGGGATGCCGCGCGTCGCAGATGTGCCAAGCGAAGCAGAGGCGAGAAAGGTTGATGGGACGCTCCTCGTGCGCCTCGCGGCGGCCAAGTTGCGCCGGCTCTTCTGGAATGTAAACCGGAGCGACGGCACATCGCTGGAAGGACTTGAAGGTTTCGCGCACGCGCGCCTCGACCTTCGTCGCATCGAAGTCGCCAACGACGACAAAGACCATGTTGTCGGGCGAGTAACGCGACTTGTAGTAGCGGTAGGCGTCCTCGCGCGTCAGGCGGCGGTAGATTTCTTCATAGCCGATGATCGGGTGGCGATATGGATGCGTGGTGTAGGCGGTATTCCAAAGCAACAGCGACGTCATGCGGTCGGGGTCATCACGGTTCATCGCCAGCTCGCGGAGGATCACCTGCTGCTCTTTCTTGTATTCGTCCTCCGGCAGCGTCGAGTGCATGATCGAGTCGGCGATCACGTCAATCGCCGTGTCGAGACCGCTGGTGGTGCCGGGCTTGCTGCCGTCCACAGGAATGTCAATCTGATACACCGTCCGCTCGTAGCTGGTGTAGGCGTTCATGTGGCCGCCCTTGTCGGCTACCTCCTGCGCGATCTGGCCGACACCGCGTTTCTCGGTGCCCTTGAACAGCATGTGTTCCAGGATGTGCGAGAGGCCCGCACCCATCTGCGAGCCTTCGTGAATGCTGCCGGTCTTCACCCACATCTGCACGCTGGCCACCGGCGCGCTGTGGTCCTCGCGCAACAACACGATCATCCCGTCGTCGAGCACGGCGCGGCGCACGGAGCCGCCGTCGAGCGCGCTCAAGTCGAGTTTCAGGTCTTTGGCGTTGGCAGTCATGGCGGTCATGGTAAAAAGCAGGCCGAGAAGACAGAGCGTATGTTTCATGGGTGATTGGACAACGGAACCTCGCCAAACGTTAGCGGGCAGGCGCTAAACCGTTTCCTTTGGCTTCTCTTTGTGCGCCGACGGCCGCGGTTTGTGCGCGGCGGGTTTCTTCGACGGCAGGAATGGCTTTACGAACATGTCATCAAAGTGGTAGCCGCCGCTGAAATCTTCCTTGCTGTCCTTCTCGGTTTTGCCAAGCAGGCCGGCGTTGATCATGTTGAACACAAGCTCGCCGAAATCTTCGCACCGCGTGATGCCCCAGTATTCCAACACTGTCTTCGCAAGCGGGCCGTATTGCTGGAGCGCGAACTGGCCGATGCCCTGCACGAGTTCCTGCCCGGTCACGTGACGCTCCTTGACCGGCCCGTGCGACGGTTTCTTGAACATCTTCAGCGAGAAATCCAACGCCTCGCGGATGAAGTAGTAAGCGTCCTCCGCATAGCGCGAATCCTCCGCGCGGATTTTTTCAATCGCTTCAGCGAAACTTAGTTTTTGCATGGCTACTTCTTTTGTGACTGCAAGTTGCTGCTCTCGGCGGCAACCGGCTGCGGTTGTGCGCGGCTCTCACGCCAATACTTTACCGCCGCGCCCAACGCCAGCACTAATGCTGCGGCGATCACCACAGCGCGTTCTTTCGGCGTCAGACTGAAACAACCTTTGATGTAATCCCACTCCGGGCGACTCATCAGCGCCTTCGCGTTTCGCGCGGGCGACGAACACCGTCACGCCGCGACAATATTGACTAACTTGTCAGGCACCACAACCACTTTGCGCACCGTCTTGCCGGTCGTGTGCTGCCGGACCTTGTCGTTGGCCAGTGCAACTTTCTCCAGTTCGGCCTGGCTCAGGCCGGGGGCGACTTTGACACGGTCGCGTAGCTTGCCGTTCACTTGGAATACAACCTCGACTTCCTTCGCCACCAGCAACGCCGGATCGTAGGCTGGCCACGGAGCGTAAGCAACCGACTCTTGATGACCGAGCAATTGCCAAAGCTGCTCGCCGAGGTGCGGCGCGAACGGTGCCACCAGCAGCAAGAATGATTCTGCCATTCGCTTCGGGAACGGCTGGCCGGCCGCGATGCCGCGCATGACTTCGTTCACACACTCCATCATCCGCGAGATGGCGGTGTTGAAACCCATCGCATCCAGATCGTCCGTCACCGCCTTGATCGTCGCGTGGAGCAGCTTCAGTTGCTCCGTAGTTGGCTCCACATCGCGGATTGCCGGCGAGAGTTTCACCGACGCGAGCGCCTGCTCCGCCGGCGTGCCCGCCGCCACCGCCTGCTCGAATTCCTCCATCGAGTTCTCGTCCACGAACAGCCGCCACACGCGGCCGAGGAAACGGTGCACGCCCTGGATGCCCTCGGTGCTCCATGGCTTCGTGTCCGCCAGCGGCCCCATGAACATCTCGTAGAGCCGCATCGAATCCGCGCCGAACTCGCGCACGACCTCGTCGGGGTTGATGACATTACCGCGGCTCTTGGACATCTTCTGGCCGTCCTCGCCGAGGATCATGCCCTGGTTGACGAGCTTTAAGAACGGCTCCGGCGTCGAAACGTGGCCGAGGTCGAACAACACCTTGTGCCAGAACCGCGCGTAAAGCAGGTGCAGCACCGCATGCTCCGCGCCGCCGACGTAGAGGTCCACCGGCATCCAGTATTTTTCCTTGTCCTTCGCGACAAACGCCTGCGGGTTCTTCGGGTCAATGAACCGCAGGTAATACCAGCACGAGCCGGCCCATTGCGGCATCGTGTTGGTCTCGCGCATGGCCGGCCCGCCGCACGTCGGGCAGGTTGCCTTCAACCATTCCGTCGCCTTCGCCAGCGGCGGCTCGCCACTGGCCGGCGGCGTGTAATCCTTCATCTCCGGCAGCGTCAGCGGCAACGCCGTCTCCGGCAGCGGCACCACGCCGCACTGCGTGCAATGCACCACGGGAATCGGCTCGCCCCAGTAGCGTTGGCGTGAGAACAACCAGTCGCGGAGCTTGTAGTTGATCGCCTTCTTGCCAAGGCCGCGCTCTTCCAGCCAGGCGGTGATCTTCCGCTTCGCTTCCGGCGTCGGCAGGTAGTCAATAACTGGAGAGTTGAATGCGATTCCGTCGCCCGTAAACACTTCTCCTTCTGTCCATGTGCCGATCACTTCTGTGCCAGCAGCGTTTGTCACCATACGAGTAATCTTGCTGGGTTCGCCCCGGACAATCTCACGCATTTCCATTCCAGACATTCCGGCTTCTGCGACCACGTATCGAATCGGCAACCCAAACTTCTTCGCAAATTCGAAGTCGCGTTCGTCATGGGCCGGCACGGCCATGATCGCGCCGGTGCCATAGCTGATCATCACGTAATCGGCGATCCAGATCGGAATCTTCTCGCCGTTGACCGGATTGACCGCAAAAGCGCCGGTGAAAACGCCGGTCTTTTCCTTCGCGAGATCGGTGCGGTCGAGTTCGCTCTTCTTCGACGCCGCTTCGCGGTAAGCGTTCACCGCCGCGCGCTGCGCATCGGTCGTCACCTTCTCGACGAGCGGATGCTCCGGCGCGAGCACCATATAGGTCGCGCCGAAGAGCGTGTCGGGGCGCGTGGTAAAGACAGTGATTTGAGATTCGGAACTTGAAATCTGAAATACAACCTCCGCTCCCTCGCTGCGGCCGATCCAGTTCCGCTGCATCTCCTTGATGGATTCGGTCCAGTCCACCAGCTTCAAGTCTTCGAGCAACCGGTCGGCGTAGGCGGTGATTTTCAGCAGCCACTGCCGCATGGGCCGGCGCACGACGTTGGTGTGGCCTTTGCGGTCGCACTTGCCGTCCTTGACCTCTTCGTTCGCGAGCACGGCTTTGCAACCTTCGCACCACCAGACCGGCACTTCGCGCTCGTAGGCGAGACCTTTTTTGAAGATCTGCAAGAAAATCCACTGCGTCCACTTGAAGTATTCCGGGTCGGTCGTGTCCACCTCGCGATCCCAGTCGTAGGAGAAGCCGAGCATCTGGATCTGCCGCTTGAACGTGGCGATGTTCTTTGCCGTCGTCTGGGCCGGATGCGTGCCGGTCTCGATGGCGTATTGCTCGGCGGGCAGGCCGAACGCGTCCCAGCCCATCGGATGGAGGACGTTGAAGCCGCGCATCCGCTTGTAGCGCGCGAGGATGTCCGTGGCGGTGTAGCCTTCCGGGTGGCCGACGTGCAGGCCCGCGCCGCTCGGATACGGGAACATGTCGAGAATGTAGAACTTCGGCTTCGCGCCGCCGTCGTTGGCGCGGAAGGTTTTGTTCGACTCCCAGTGGCCCTGCCACTTCGGCTCGATGAGGTCGAACGGGTATTGTTTGCGCGTCGTTGCCATAACAGAAATAGGCGCGAACTATATCGGCAGCGACCGGAGCGGCGCAAGCTTCCAGCTTGCGGTTTCAGGTTTACTTAGCAGAGAGCGATGCCGACTGTGACTGGGGGAGGTTCTTCGGCAGGATCACGAAGAAGACGGTGCCGCTCTCCTGGCTGCTGGTGAAACCCGCCTTGCCCTTGAGATACCGTTCCGTCAGCAGCTTGACACTGTAGGTGCCCAAGCCGCGCTCCGATCCTTTGGTGGAGAAGGACCGGTTAAAGACTTGTAGCTGCACGCCGGTCGGCATGAACGCCGTGTTGTGGACCCAGAATCGGATGGCGTCTCCCTCTTCAGTGCAGCCAGCGGTCACCGTTTGGCCGGGTTGCGATGCTTCGAGGGCGTTTTTGATCAGATTTCCAACCACCCGCCGCAACAAGCGCAGATCGGTCGTCATGTCCAGCGAAACGGACGCCGGCTTGATGCACAAACCGCGATTCTCGGCGACGGGATGCTCTGCGTAAAGCTGGAGCGCCTTCTTCAGGACTTCCAGAGAGTTCAAAGGCTGCAGATCCACCGGGAGTTCGTTGCTTTCAGCCGCGACAAGGTCTCTTTGTGCCATGATTTCTTCGAGCACGTGATGCACGCCGGCGCGGAGCAGTTCTACTTGTTCACGAATACTAGCTGGGGCGTGTTTATTGAGCAGCAAAGCCCGTCCTGCCAAGCCACTCGCGGAGTTGATGACGTCGTGGAAAAAAATCCGTTCCAGCGCCCGCCGCCTCTTTTCGTGGCTGATGTCGTTGATGGCCACCAACGAAAACATCTTGCCTTCGATCGCCAGCGGCGTGCCCGCGATCAGTAAGTCCAACGCCTCCTCTTCCGAACGGGAAACGCGAGTCATGCGGCATTCCTGACAGCCTTTTCTGCCGGCCAGACTGGCGACGATGGTCTTGTCCACGCCGCATTCCGCGCAGAACGAAGTCGTGCCACAGCCGCTGCGCTCATTGGAATGCATGCAGCCCAGCGCTTCGCCCGGCCGTTTGCCCAGAAGGTCTTTCAGTTCCGTGTCCGGCACCAATTTTTGCACGTTCTTGCTGGCGAAGACGATCTGTCGCTGCTGGTTCAGGATCAGGACGTAGTTCAAGACCGAATTGAGCAAGTCGGCAATCAACGGCTGCCGGGCCAGCATGGCGGCCTGGCGTAGGACCGTTTCCATTGGTGCTCGCTCGGCCGAGGCAAACTCAGTCACCAGTGGAATCGGTTGCGGCGGGATCATATGCTCCTCCGAGTGAAGGTTGTGCAGTCATTCACGCCATCTTTTAACCGGAACCGGGCGATTACTCAACAACCGAACCGCTTCCCGGCAACCGCGGCGGATGAACCTCAACCAATAACACACGGCCCATTTCGAAGGCACGAAAAGCCCCTTTTCCATGATCATGTCGCCACTTGCTTTTTCAAAGTGCCGAGGCATACTCACCGGCCAATGTCGCTGGGCCGCCGGTTGCGGTCGCGCAACGCAATATGCAGAAATTGAAACGTTTTTCATCGCGCAACGACGGCCTTCCTTCGTGGATCTGGCCGGTCGCGTTGGTCGCACTGGTTGTGGTCTTTTTCTGGCGGAGCTTCACTACCGACCAGCTTTTGATGTCCAACGACGCTTCGCTGGCCACATTGGTGAGGGTCAAGACGGTTTTGGCCGGCGGTTTCCTCAGCGGTTGGGAGCCTACCAATTGGTTGGGCACGGTTCTCAATTTTCCCGCCACACCGACATGGTTTTTGTTGTGTTTCATGCCGGCGGAGTTGTTCGCCCGAGTGATTTACGTGTTTCATGTCCTCGCGGTATCGCTACTGGCGTTCTACTGGCTGCGCCGGATGGAACTATGTGATTTCGCCGCGTTCTTCGGCAGTCTGGTGATGACGTTTGCCGGTTCGTATCTGACCTACATCCTGCCGGGACACATCGGCAAATTTGAGATGACCACTTTCGCGATATTGTCTTTATTGTGTCTGACGCGCGCTTTGCAGACGGCGCACTGGCTGGATTTTGCGTGGGGAGGCGTCGCGCTCGGTCTGGCGTTGCAGGGCGCGATTGACAGCGGCGCACTGGTGGCGTTGCTGCTCGCGGCATGGTTCCTGTTCAATGCGGGACGACGCTGGCTGGAGGTGGATGACCGGACACGACGGAACTGGGTTTTGGGATTCATGCTTCTCATGGGTCTGAGCGCGGCTTGCGCGTTGCCGATCGTGAGCAGCTTCTTGCGCGCCGGTCTGGTCACCAACGTCCCCGGAGGTGGCGAAGGTGACACCAGCGAACAGAACTGGCAATGGGCCACGCAATGGAGCTACCCGCCCGGCGAGGTGGTGGACCTTTTCGCGCCCGGCTATCACGGTTGGAAAACCCACGATCCGCGAGCGCCCTACTGGGGCGCGTTGGGCCGTAATCCGCAATTTGATCCGTATGTCACGCCTGCCGACCTGCTCAAGGCCGCCCGTGTCACCGATGCCGCCCAAGCCAGCCAGCTCCTGCAGTTCTGGAATTTCCGCTTCAACGGCGACTTTTACGGCACCGTTACGCTGCTGGCGGTCTTAATGGCGATTGCCGCTCTGTTCGCGCGCGAAGCCCAACCTGCGGACGCCGAACCCCGGAGCGATTGGCGTGACGCATGGCACCGTCGCCATGGCCCCACGATCGTTTTCTGGGTGGTGGTGGCGGTCGTGGTGTTACTGACCAGCTTCGGCCGGTATTTCCCGCCGCCGTTCCGACTGCTGCATTCGCTGCCGCTGTTCAGTTCGATGCGCAACCCGAACAAATTGCTGGTGCTGCTCACACCTGCGCTGGCGGCGCTGGCGGCCATCGGCATGGACCGGCTCTGGCGCGAAACGGAGCCGCCCGAGGCGGGTCGCAAAGCACGGAGCGCGAATCGGTGATGTCCATGAATCGGTTGACGAAATACTTTCTCGTGGCGCTGGCGGTGGTGCTCGGCATTTCGCTGCTTTGGATGGTTATCCTCGCGGCCAGCGTGGATAGTCGCACGCAGTTTTTCGCCAACGGCGGCTATGACATGTTTTTGCAGCCCGACCCCGCCACCGGTGAGAAGGCTTCCCAGATCATGGCTGCCCAGCCGGGCCGCGCCATGTTCCACTTCTTCGTGGTCGCGATGCTGGCGGGTGCAATGATGGTCAATCTGCTCTGGCTCAACGGCGCGGCCAAGCCATTACTGCGATGGGGATGCTGCGGCGGGCTGGCGTTGATCCTTTATGTCGAGCAGTGGTCGGCCACCAGTTATTTCTTCGATTACTACTCACCGGCCCAAGTCTATGCCGACAATCCCATCTTCCAGAAACTCCGCAGCAGTCCAGGCCGCCAGCGCTTGGCCATGCTCACGCGCGCCGGTTACTACAATACCTGGCTGAGCCTGCACCTGCCTTACTACGACATAGACACCATTGACATTCCCGCCGCATCGCGCCCGCCGGCCGACTACACGGCGTTTTTCGGTGTGGTGGATCGCGTGCCTCTGCGCAAATGGGAACTTTGCGCCACCCGCTACGCGCTCGGTCCGAAAGACCTCGGTCTGCAATTCTTCAAGGCGCAAAACGGTGAGGCGTTTTTCCGCGCCATCGTCGAACTCGATGTGCCGCAGTTGGGCCGTCCGACGCTGTTCGAGTATTCCCGCGCCTTGCCTCGCGCGCTGGTCTTGCACCGGTGGGAAGTCCTGGATGACCAAGACAAACTGCTGGCCCGGCTCGCGGATCCGAAGTTCGATCCGCATTCCACGGTGCTGCTCAATGCCGCGCCGCCGATCCAGCCCGACCCCGGCGCGCCGTCTTCGACCGCAGTGGACATCGTCAGCTTCAAATCAACGCGCGTCGAACTGAAGACCTTGCTGAAGTCGCCCGGCGTCCTGATGCTGAACGACCGTTACGACACCGGCTGGACCGTCACGGTGGACGGCGCCCCGGCGAAGATGCAACCCGGCAACTTCATCATGCGCGCCGTGCCGCTGCTGCCGGGCGAACGCCGTGTGGTCTTCGACTACAACATTCCAACCTCTATGTGGTGGCTCACATGGGGTGAGTGGATCGCCATTGCCCTCGGCTTGGTTGCCACCGCCGTCGGTGCGTTGCGGCGAAAGAAGTAATCCGTGAAGCGTCAAGCGTCCAACCGGCGACCCACACAATCCGTCTTGCTCCACACTCCACGCTCCATGCCCCATGCCCTCGTCACCGGTGGCGCCGGATTCATCGGTTCCAACCTGTGCGCCGAACTGCTCGTTCGCGGCTGGCGCGTGACAGCAGTGGACAACTTCCACCTCGGCCGGCCCGAATTCATCGCGCCGCTTCGAAAGAAGCCCGGCTTCAGATTCATCAATGCCGACCTGCTGGACCTGCCACGCGTGAAACGCCTCGTGTGCGGATGCGACGTTGTCTTCCACATGGCCGCCAACTCCGACATCAGCCGCGGCGCGCGCGAGACACAACTCGATCTCTCGCTCGGCACGCTCACCACCTGCAACGTCCTGGAAGCGATGCGGCTCGCTGGCGTGCGCGACATCGTCTTCGCCTCCACCAGCGCCGTTTATGGCCGCGCGCGCGTCAAGCCGACCCCGGAAGACTACGGCCCGCTGTTGCCCATCTCGCTCTACGGCGCCAGCAAACTCGCCGCTGAGGGTTTCATCACCGCCTTCTGCCACAACTTCGGCCTGCGCGCGTGGATCTACCGCTTCGCCAACATCGTCGGCCGTAACGGCACTCACGGCGCGCTATTTGACTTCATCGTCCGGCTCCGGAAAGATCCGCGCCGACTCCGCATCCTCGGCGACGGCCGTCAGGCGAAGCCCTACTTGCACGTCAGCGAGTGCGTCGGCGGCATGATCCACGGTTACGAGCACGCCCGCGATGAAGTGAACTACTTCAACCTTGCTCCTCGCGGCGGTGCGACGACGGTGAAATTTATCGCTGACGCCACGGTTCGCGCGCTGGGTCTCAAGCGCGTGAGGTTCGACTTCACCGGCGGCGAGCAGGGCTGGCGCGGCGACGTGCCGCAGGTCCGCCTTGATGCCAGCAAGTTTGCCCGCCTTGGGTGGCGCGCGACGTTATCCAGCGATGAAGCCGTCGAGCGCGCCGCGGGCGAACTGGCCGGCCAGCTTTGACGATGCGCGATGGCTCGCGTGCAGGCTCTCGGAATCTCCAAAATTATTTTGACGCGTTGGCGGTGTTTTGATTAACTGCGCGCCGTTGTTTCGGAGTTTGTCGTGCGAGTTTTGAGTGGGTCGTGCAAGTCACGGAGCGCCGGCGCCGAAAGACAGGAACCGAGCTTCGTGATTTTTTTGTTTATGCGGTCCGCCGGGCGAGCCGGCAAGTGAACTTGGTAGGAAGGAGATTTAAGTTTCATGGCTACTGGCAAAGTAAAGTGGTTTGACAATAAGAAAGGCTACGGGTTTATCGAGATTCAGGGCGGGCCGGACGTTTTTGTGCATCACACGAACATTGTCGGGCAGGGTTTCAAGACCCTCAACGAAGGCGATGCGGTGTCGTTCGAGCAGATCAACACCGACAAAGGCCCGAAAGCCCAGAACGTGCAGAAGGTGTAACCAACTTTGTGCGTAACTGCCCCCTCGTCGCGCAAGCGGCGAGGGGGTTTCGTTTTTCCGGGCCGTGCGGAAAACAAACCCGTTCCGCGCGACCGCGATGCGACGTTGACAGGGCCGACGGTTGTTTCTAGGCTCCGCACTATGAGCGGCGTGTTCATCAGCTTTGAAGGCGGCGAGGGGTGCGGCAAGAGCACCCAAATCCGTCGGCTCGCCAAGCGGTTGGAGGCGATGGGCCGCAATGTGGTCCAGACGCGCGAACCCGGCGGCACCGATCTCGGCGAGGCCATCCGTCATCTGCTCAAACACAGTCCTGCCGGCCACGGCATGTGCGCGGAGTCGGAGATGTTGTTATTCTCCGCCGCGCGCGCTGAATTGGTGCGCAAGGTGATCCGGCCGGCGTTGGCGGAGGGCGCGGTAGTGTTGTCGGACCGGTTTCTGGATTCCACGACAGTGTATCAGGGAATCGTCCGCGGCCTTGATCCTAGACTCGTCGCTTCAGCGCATTACATGGCGGTGGGCAATTGCGTGCCGCAAATGACGCTGCTCCTCGTGCTGCCGGTGGCCGAAGGACGGCGGCGAATGATGCGGCGCGTGCGGCCGGTCGGCGGCGAGGAGGACCGGTTCGAGACGGAGTCGGACGAGTTTCATGGAAAAGTTTTGTTGGGCTTCCTGCAACTGGCCAAGTCGGAGCCGAAGCGCTTCAAGGTGGTGGACGCGCGCCGCTCTATTGCCGACGTGGAGGCCGCCGTCTGGGAGTATGTGAAGCATGTCATTTAAGCAACTGGCTGCCTCACAACCCGCCGTCGCCGCAGTGTTCCAGCGCAGCATCGCCAACAACCGGCTCGCGCACGCCTATCTCTTCGCCGGCGACGCGCTGGAGGACATGGAACTGGCCGCGCGCGAACTAGCCAAGGCCGTCAACTGCGAGTCGCCCACCAAGCAGGGTGGCTGCGACCACTGCGATTCCTGCAAGAAGATTGACGCCACGACGACGCCCGGCGGACAGCATCCCGACGTGCAGTGGATCCGCCCGGAGTCGAAGTCGCGGGTCATTGTGATTGACCAAACTCGCGACTTGGAGCACTCGCTCCGACTCAAGCCGACGATGGGCCGGATGAAAGTCGGCGTCATCGTCGAAGCCGACCGGCTCAATTCAAACGCCGCCAACTCGTTTTTGAAAACGCTGGAAGAGCCGCCGGACCGTTCGCTGCTGTTGCTGCTGTCGGCGGCGCCGGGGAAATTGCTCGAAACGATCCAGTCGCGATGCCAGCGGATTCAGTTTGGCGCGGCGGCGGCGCGCGAGCCGGAAACGGTGCACGCGCCGCTGGTGGATGGCTTGCTGGCGTTGCTCGGCGGCGGCGGCTCGGTGCTGAAGTCGTATAAGTTGTTCGACACGGTCCGTGTCTATCTTGACGCCGAGAAGAAACGGATCGAGGCACAGGTCGAGCAAACGGCACAACTCGACCGTTACCGCGAGACCGCCGACCCGAAGTGGTTGGAGGAGAAGGAAGATGAGATGGAAGCGCAGAAATCGGCCGAATACCGGCGGCGGCGCGCGACGGTGGTGGCGACGCTGGAATGGCTGCTGCGGGACGTGCTCGTCTGCATCGAAGGCGGAGATCCGGCGCTGGTGTTCCACCGCGACCGCGGCGACGCGCTGCGGAAGCTGGCGGCGGCGCAATCACGCGAGCGGGCGCTGGCGAACCTTGAAACCATCGAGACGCTACAAGACCAGTTGGAGCGCAACGTCAACGAGGCGCTGGCGCTGGAGGTGGCGATGCTGCGGCTCAGCGGCCTGACCGCGCCGTCCGCGGCAGTATCCAGTGTTCAGTAATCAGTATTCAGTCGGCGCTGGTTTCCCGATAACTGATTACTGGTTACTGAATACTGATGACTGAACACTGACCCATGGCATCGCGACTCATCAACACCGCCCTCTGGCTGCTGGTCTTCCTGTTGCCGGTGAAGTTCGGTGGTCTTGTCCTTTTGCCGGATCGCCCGGCGAGCCTCGCCGACTGGTGCCTCTCCCGCTGGCCGCTGGAACTCGCCGTCGTTGCCGCCTTCGCCTGGGCCGCCGCAGCCATCGTTGCGGCGTGGCGTCAACGCGCCGTCTCGTTCGGCGGCTGGGCGTGGCTGCCGCTGATCTGGTTCGCGGCACAATGGCTCTCGGCGAGCGTGAGTCCGTGGCCGGCGCGTGCGTGGTCGGTGGCGGCGTTCTTCAGCGTGGCGGCGGTTTTCTTTTTCATCGGCTGGTGGCCGGCGGAAAACGAGCGGCGTTACCGGTCGGTGCTCGGCGCGCTCGCGGCGGCGACGGCGGTGGTCTGTGCGGTGGCGCTCCATCAACACTTCGGCGGATTTGAGGAAGCGCTGCGCTACGCGCGGGAGCACCCGGAGAGCGTGCCGCCGGAGGTCCGCGCCCATCTCGCCGCGGTGGAAGGCAAGCTGGCGCAAGGCCGCGTCTTCGGGACGCTCTTCTACTCCAACGCGCTGGCCGGCTATCTCATCCTAGTCGCCGCGCCGGCGTGTTGCTGGCTCTGGCGGTTGTTGCGCGAGCGGATGGAAGGCGGCGAGCGGGCCGTGCGAGCGGCGAGCGCTGCGCTGACGGTGGCGTTCGCGGCGTTGGCGCTGTGGTGCCTGCTGCTGACGCGCTCGAAGGGCGGCTTTGCAATGCTGGCGTTGGCGCTGGCCGGAGGGCTGGCGTTGTGCGGGCGCGTGAACTGGCGCTGGCGCGCCGGCGCGCTGGCGGCGTTGCTGGCGGTCGGCGCGGTGTTCTTCGGCGCACAAGGCGCGCGGCGCGGCGCAGAGACGCTGGAGGCGCGCGGCGATTATTGGCGGGCGGGCGTGACGATGATTGCGGAGCAGCCATGGCTCGGCGGTGGACCGGGCACATTTGGCAAACGCTACGTCGAGCGCCGCCGGCCGGACGCGGAACCGACACTGCTGGCGCACAACAACTTCTTGCAGCAATGGACCGATTCTGGTGTCGCCGGTTTCGCCAGTTTCACGGCGTTGTGGATCGGCGCGTTGTGGCGCGGCGCGCGACGGTTGCGGGGGCCATTCGACCCGCTGACGTGGGCGACATGGGTTGGCCTCGCGGCGTGGACGGGGCACAGCTTGGTGGATTTCGATCTCTATGTCGCGGCGGTGGCGTGGCCGGCGTTCCTGATGGCGGGATGGATGTTGCGCGACGGCCCGGCAGCGGACGCGGTTGAGTCTGAGAAGCGAAAACCGGTTTGAAGCGGACGATTAACTGGAGCCGCCGGGGAATTCCACCTTGTCCAGTTCCATCCAGACGCTGCCGATGAACACTTCGGCCTTTGCCCGGAGCAACAACCGGTCGTTGTCGTCGGAGAACCACGCGAAAGCTTCCTTGAATCGCTTCGACGGCACCAGTTCGAGTTTGTCGTTCACCTCGCGCGCCCGCAGCAGCACTTTGATGGTGTTCCGACATTTGCCGGCGACATCCAGCTTCTCCTTGCCAACGATCTTGAGTTCCGTGAGGTAGGCCGACGTATCCGGGATCGTCAGGCACCGATACGTCTCGCCGACGCGCAGGGGTTGGCTGCGCAGCCACATCAACGCCGTGGGCATGTCGAGGAGGTTCGGAAAATCCAATCGCTTCGGGTTGGGCGTCTCATCGCTCCGGGTCGTGCGTGTCTGGGTCACGCCGTTGGCATCAAAGTCGAGGCGAAGTTTGACGGTCTTGTTGTGAAACACCTCGGTAACGACGTGGCTCACCGGCTTCAGCGTGTCGGGCTTCCAGAGCGCCGCGCTGTCTGCGTCCATGCGCCACAATCCTCGCACCACGCCGACGGTGCCGCCTTTCACGTCAAGCCGCAGCAACTCGTTGGTCCGGGAAAGCTCTGCCGTCGCCGCGGCCGCCGTAAACACACTCCAACCGAAACTGTAGCTCGCGCGCATCGGACGCAACGCCGGAAACGATCCCGGCTGCGGCGGCGGAAGTTCCTTTTGCCAGTCCGCCGCGCACGCTGACACGGCGAGGAATGCGATGAGGATGGCGACAGACGCTTTCATAATCTTTTGCAGGCGGACAAGACGAGTTTTCAACCACGCCACGGATGCTGCCACGGCGCGCGGTAGGCGCGCTTGAGCAGATTGGCGGCGGCGGCGTTGCCGACGATCTGCTCGGCGGCGGCGTCCCACGTAATCTTCGCGCCGGTGTCGTAGGCGATCATCGCCAGCTTCACGGTGGCGGTGGATTGATATGCGTCCTCGATCTGGCAGCATGGCTGTTTCCGGCTCCGCACCGCGCCGAGGAAGTCGGCCATGTGCAGCGTGCCGGCGTCGGACTTGGCTTCGTTGACTTTTTGCTCCCTGCCTTTGCCGCGCGGGATGACGATCCACTTGGCGTCGGTGACGAAGACCGTTTCCTTCTCGCCATAAAAGAAGATGCCGTTGGAAACTTCCGGCGCGTGTTCCGCTGCGCCCCAGATGCGGTGTCGCCAAGTGACGGGGCATTTCCCAAACTCGAAGTGCGCGGTCAGCACGTCGGGCGTGGTGATCTTGTCCTTGAAGTAGTAGATGCCGCCAGCGGCGGTGACAGTGCGCGGCGTCGTTTCACTGAGAATCCAGCGCGTGGCGTCAATCAGGTGGATGCCCCAGTCCACGAGGTGGCCGTGGCCGCTGGTCCTTTCCAACCGCCACGCGAAGTGGCCCACCTGCGGGCTGTAGGGAATCTTCGGCCCCGGTCCACACCAGAGGTCCCAGTCCAACGACGCGGGCGGCGCCTGCGGCGTGGGGTCTTTGAGGCCGGCCGTGTAATGGATTTGCGCCTCGGCGCAAATGATGCGGCCGGCGTTGCCTTCCTGAAGATACTTGCGCGCCTCGACGACCGCGGCGGCGTGGCGTCGCTGGAAACCAATCTGCACGATCCGCCCGCTCTTCTTTGCTGCGTCCACCATCGCGCGGCCTTCGCGGATGTCGTAGGCCAGCGGCTTTTCGCAGTAGATGTCGAGACCCTTCTCCAACGCGGCGATGAACTGCAATGCGTGCCAGTGCGGCGGCGTGGCGATGATCACGACCTCCAGACCGGGCGTCTTCAGCAGGTCTTCGTAGAGCTTGAACGTCTGCGGGCGTTTGCCCTGAAGCTTCTCGATCTCGTCGGCGCTTTTGGCGAGGTGCTCGCTGTCCACGTCGCACAACGCGATGACCTCGACGCCGCCAACCTTCAACGCGGCCTTGGCGTCCACCATGCCATACCAGCCGCAGCCGATGACGCCGACTTTGAGTTTCTTCCCGTCCGTCGCGCTTCCCGCCGCGCGACCGATGATGGAAGTGAGAGCGACAGCTCCCGCCGCCGTGCTGAGGAATGTCCGACGATTGATCTTGTCCATGACGCTTGCCTTTCGTTGGCTGACGCCGCCGTTTGTGCCAAATCGCGCCCGTGAGGTCGAGCCTTTCAGTGAATCACCGGCCACCCCCCTCCAGAAGCTTTCGGGAGTTCCGGGAGTTTCCGGTTGTCACGCCGGGGGGTGGTCGCTATATTGCCGCCCGCATTTTGAGCCGCCGGTGACGGTGGCGTGCATGGGCGGTCGTGGCGGAATGGCAGACGCGCTAGGCTCAGGACCTAGTGGCCGCAAGGCCGTGGAGGTTCAATTCCTCTCGACCGCACCATTTGCTGAAAGTTTTGAGGGAGGAGAAAAAGATGGAAAACGATTCTAAGAGGCCAACAGGCGGGAAACGCATTGGTGTCGGCCGTCCGATCAAAAAAACAGGGCCCGCGCCTTTGCCGCCGGAGGCCTGTGCGCGCGTGAGCGCGGCTGCGGCTGCGGCCGGAGCCGTGAAATCGGCGGTCATGCCAGCGCCTGTAGCGCCGGCCAAACCGCCGCCGCCCGCCCCGGCGCCCGCGGCGAAACCTGCGCCGCCGGTCATGGTGAGGCCGGTGCCGCCCGCGCCGAAGATTGCACCACCCACCGTCGTGCCCGTGTCGGCACGGAAGGTGGAGATGAGCTTCGACGCGCCGTTCGCGAAGTTTGTCAACATCGCCGGCGATTTCAATGCCTGGGAAATGACGACGCTCGCGTTGCGCAAGAGCGACAGCGTTTGGAAGATCACGCTGGAACTGAAGCCGGGAACCTACCAATACAAGTTCCTGGCGGACGGCGAATGGGTGAACGACCCCAACAATGTGCGCACCGTGCCGAATCAGTTTGGATCGCTCAATAACGTCTTGGAAGTAAGCTGAGCCGGATCGGGAGACCCCAAAACAATATGCGCATTGCCATTTGCGCGTGGGAGTCGCTGCACTCGATCGCGGTCGGCGGCCTCGCGGTTCACGTGACGGAGCTGGCCGCCGGCCTCGAACGCGCCGGCCACGAAGTCCATGTTTTCACCCGCCGCGGGCCGCTGCAACACGCCTACGAGCGCATCTACGGCGTCCACTATCACCGCGTCGCGCACGCACTGCATCAGGATTTCGTCGCGGAAATCCTCGACATGAACCGCGCGCTGATCAATGCGGTCTGGCAGACGGAGGATTATCTGCACGTCGAGTTCGACGTGGTTCACTGCCACGACTGGCTCACCGCGCCGGCGGGCGAGTGGGCCAAGAAAGGCCGTGGGCGGCGGTTTGTGCTGACGATGCATTCCACCGATTACGGCCGGAACGGAAACAACTTCTACGAAGGTCGCAGCCGGCAGATTCGCGACCTGGAGTGGCGCGCCAGCTACGAGGCGGCGAAAATCATCACCGTTTCCGGCGCGCTGCGCGACGAGATGGCGTGGATTTACCAGGTGCCGCGCGAGAAAATGTCCATCATTTACAACGGCGTCAGCTACCACCACTTCGACGGGCCGTTTGACCCAGGACCGCTCAAGATGCAGATCGGCATCGGGCCGTGGGAGCCGATGGTGCTTTTCAGCGGGCGCATGACGCAGCAGAAGGGGCCGGACATTTTGATGGAGACGCTGCCGGAACTGCGCGGCGCGAACCCCAAGGCGCGCTACGTGTTCATGGGCGACGGCGACATGCGCTGGCGGCTGCAGCAGCGGGCGAAAGAGTTGCGCGTGGATGACATCTGCCGCTTCGTCGGGCATCGCACGGGCGGCGGGTTGGTGGAAATGTTCCAGGCTGCCGACGTCGTGGCGGTGCCGAGCCGCAACGAGCCGTTCGGGCTGGTGATCCTCGAAGCGTGGAGCGCCGGCAAGCCCGTCGTCGCCACGAACCACGGCGGCCCGAATGAGTTTGTCTGGCACGGTGTCACCGGCCTGAAAACCGTGCCGAAAGTGCCGGAACTGACCGGCTCGATGGCGGAGTTGTTGAGCGACTGGGACCGCGCGCGATGGATGGGCCAAAACGGCCGTGCCGCCGTGGAACGCGGGTTCACCTGGGACCGCATCGCCGCCGAGACGCTGAACGTCTATCGTGGTTAGATCGTGGCGCAAGCTTCCAGCTTGCGGTGGATCATGGACTCGCAAGCTGAAAGCTTGCGCCACCATGCGGAAATTCCACTGGCTTGCGCCAAGCGAATCCATCTAGAGTCACGCCCCAAACATGAATCGCGACCACTTGAGCGGCGTGCTCTGGACCATCGCCTCGACGGTGATGTTCAGCCTGATGACGCTCTTCGCGCGGCTGGCCCACGACGTGGCCGGGCTGGACGCGTGGAAAACAGTGGAAATCCGCTGCCTTTTCAGCATGGCGGCGGTGCTGGTGCTGAGCACGTTGACGCGCCGTCCGCTGCGGTTTGTGAACCGCTCCTGGCTTGTGTCGCGCGGTCTCTTCGGCGCGCTGGCGGTGGTGCTTTTTTTCTTCGCCATCAACATCATCGGCGTGGCGAAGGCGACGATTCTGATTTACACCTGCCCGATGTGGGCCGGCCTGCTCTCGCCGATGCTGCTCGGCGACCGCATCGGCAAGGGACTCTGGGCGAGTGTGATCGTCGTGTTCGTCGGCCTCTACCTCATCATCGTGCCGCCCGGTGATTTCACCGGCATCAGTTGGTTTGACCTGCTGGCGCTCAGCGGCGGGTTGCTCTCCGGCATCGCCGTCCTCTCGGTGAAGAAACTGCGCGAGACCGACTCGACAGTGGCGATTCTCTTTTCGCAGGCGTTCTTCGGCTGGCTCATCGTGGGCGTGCCTGCGGCGCGCGAAGGCTACGCGATCTCGCCGACGGGCTGGGCATTGCTGATCGCGCTGAGCGTGTTCGCCGTGGCGGGCCAGATGCAGATGACTTACGCCTACAAACACGTCGGCGGCACTGAGGGCGCGCTGCTCGGCACGTTGACGCCGGTGTTCAACGTTTTCATCGGCCTGTTCATGTTCAACGAGAAGGTCGGTGTGCGCGGGCTGATCGGCTGCGTGATCGTGCTGGCGGGTTGCATCTACGCCGCGTTGCCGCCGCGCGTGCCGGCTGCGCTGGCCGAGGCGGAGGCAAGCGACCGCTTGACGTGACGAAACCCAACGGGCAGAAGAATGAACCGAGTGAAGAAATGCGAATTCAGTTCTTGCCGGGCAACGTTTACCAAGAACCTTGCCGCCGGCTTGCTTTTGGCGGTTCTATTTGTGGCGACGCCCGGACGTGCCATCGTCTTCTATTCCACAGGCGACCAGAACTACAACACCACCGCTCCCACCGGCGGGCTCGCCGACAGCGGTTGGCAGTTCGAAGGCTACTGGGCCAGTTGCATGGGCACGGCCATCGCATCGAACTTTTTCATCACCGCAAAGCACGTCGGAGGCAGCATCGGCGGCGAGTTCGTGCTGAACGGCACCAGCTACACCACCACGGCTGTCTATAACGATCCCACTAGCGATCTTGCCATCTGGAAGGTGGATACCACTTTCTCCGCTTGGGCGCCGCTCTACACCACACATAGCGAAGTCGGCTCGTCGCTGGTTGTGTTCGGCGCTGGCTACGGGCGCGGCACGGAAGTGTGGGCGGATGGCGAACCGAAAGGCTGGCAGTGGGGTGGCACTGCAACGAAACGATGGGGCGAGAACGTCGTGACGGGAACAACGAACTACCAGGGTTCCACGCTGCTTTATGCTGACTTCAATGCCACTAACAGTGTCAACGAAGCCACACTAGCGATCTCTGACTCCGGTGGAGGCGTTTTCATCCAGCAAAACTCCGTCTGGTCGCTCGCCGGCGTCAACTACGCCGTGGACGGCCCGTTCAACACCACCAACACCGGCTCCGGTTTCAGCGCCGCCATCTTCGACGCGGGCGGCCTTTACTACACCAACGACGTCACCAAGACATGGGACTACATCACACCACAAGCCACCGACATTCCGGCCAGCTTCTACGCCACCAGCGTCTCCGCGCGTCAAGGCTGGATCATGGGCATCATTGTTCCCGAGCCGGCCGCCTCGCTGCTCATGACCATCGGTGCGGGCGGCTTGTTCCTGACTACCCGACGCCGCGCGAGACGACCAAATGTGGCTCATTCTCGTCGTGAAACTCATTGATTCGACACTCAACCCTCCAGTCCATCCCCATGAAAACAACTCATTCCTCATCCATCCTCGGCTTCCTCGCTCTCCCGCTGGCGTTGTGCGCGCTGCCTCCAGCCACGCTCGCTTGGGGGCCGCACGGGGAAATCACCCGCGCAGCGCAGGAGGTGCTGCCGGAACGCGAGAAAGACGCGGCGTATTTCGGCGCCGAGTGGCGCAGGCTTCAGGACTACTCCTTTATGCCCGACTGGCGCAACTCGGTCCGCGACGACTTCTTCCCCAACGACTTCCTCCTCTGGCCCGGCGTGCGCGCACACATCCAGCACATGATGCCGGAGGTGGCAGCCGCTTACGCGCCGTATTTCCACCGCGCATTGCAGGCGCTCCGCACCGAAACGCCGCCCAACGCCGCCCGCTGGGTCGGCAGCCTCATCCACTATGTCGAGGACAGTGGCGCGCCCTGCCACGCCAAACCCATCAAAGGCGAGATGCACAAGCGCCTCGAAAACTGGCTGGACGGGAAGGCCGTCAGCATCACGGGCTACCAGCCGCAGTTGCTCGGCAAGGACGATGACTCGGCGCTGCGCGGCCTACTCGCTCGCATGAAACGCCTAGTCGCCTTCTCCAAAGAACGTGCTGAAAACATCTACGCCAAGGTCGAAGCCCTCCAACAACGCGAGGATCAGCCGGTCATCCTCGAATGCGCCGACGAATCCGCCCGTGCCGTTGCGGACGTGCTTCACACGCTGTTCACGATCGCCCTCAAGCTGCCGTCGTCGCCATCGCTCGCGGGCCGCGTGACGTGGCCCGCCAACGTGCCGCTCCCGAAGCAGCCGGCCAAGGTCATGTTGCTCGGCACCGGTTACTCCACGCTCACCGACACCAACGGCGCGTGGTCGTTCCAGAACCTGCCCGCCAAGAACCAGCGCGTCGCCATCGAGCGCTACGGTGCCGGCACCGCCATCGTCAAGGCCGCTGATTGCGCCTCCGCCACGCTGCCGCCCGCCAACCCGCCCAGCAACCTCGTGCGCAACGGCGATCTCAAACTACGCTGGCTCGCCAGCAACGCGCCCGATTTCTGGAACCCCATCCCGGCCTCGCAGAAGCTCAAAGGTTGGGAAAGCGACAGCATCCGCGTCCGCTCCAACGTCGTCTATCACGTCGGCGTCGCCGACCCGCAGCCCGGCGTCCGTTACGGCGTGCGCTGGCGTTCCTCGACCAGTTCCACAAAGACCCTTTCCACCAACGTCATCTGGTCCACCGACATCGCCGAGCGCGAACTCCCCGCCGCCTCCTACGCCGCCACGGCGCAGCTTCTCGTGCTGACCGACCAGCCGCTCACCAACGCCGTCCGCCGCGTCTGGCTCGTGCCGGCGCAATAACATCTGGGTGAACAAGGATGTCAGCCGAGAAGATAATGAGGACCGAGATTACACCCCCTGATTTCTTCCGGCTCAGCATCCGCCCGTGGAGGTTGGTCATAGCGGCGGGCACAATTGCCGCCGCTACAGAAACGAAAACTGCTTGCCCATGCCGAGCCGCAGAGCAGGCAAACAGGCAAGGAAACCAACATCAATCTTCGCGGAAAGCGGCGGCGGGCGGAGGGGACGCGGGAGAGGGAAGTCGGCAGCCTTTCTCAAAAAAACATTCTCGTCATCTGGTTGGGAGGAAAGACGCATCAAACTTGATGCCGATAACTGCAAATCCTACCATTTCTCTACAGCAGTAGATTTAAGGATATTGCTGAGAGTATTTGTTCGGCTCTTGATCTCGCCGGGTCGCGTCAACTCTACCTTGCCATCACAATCAACGGCAATAGTAACAACCTTAGCATCTTTAACTATCTCAATCGCCCTGGCCAATTGCTCTTTGAAATGAGGCTCATCGAAAATATCTGGTGGGAGTAAGTTCATGAATAGCCAACAGTGGGTTGTTGCATGCCACCGCAACACATCGCAGATTAGCAAATCCTTGAGATAAGACTGCACAGCCGTCACATTGTTCGTTCGGGAAATTCTTTGATAAAGGCTCGTGTGAGATAGTATAGCGCTCACCATTTCCCCTTTGCTGGCGTCAAGCCCGCCTTTGATGTAAGCCAAAACAACGGCTGAGCACACCAACGACAACAACACAACGATCCGACCAATGCGTTTAATAACTTCCTTCGTCATGAAGCCTCTTTCGCTCTGACATCTCTCGCGGCGACTATACAGTTTTCGTCGTGCACTGACACCTGCAAACGCTCCAGCACCGACGATCTGCCTTCACCGGGCAGGGGCTGGGGCTTTCTGGATGGCGAAGAGGCGGTTCATGGTGGCGACGTAGAGGACGCCGTTGGCGGCGACGGGGGAGGCGCTCATCGGGCTGCCCATGTCTATGGTGGCGAGGAGTTTTTTCTCGCGGGTGGCGGCCAGGATCACAAACTCGCCGCGGCGCGTGCCGATGTAGAGTTTGCCGTCGGCCACCAGCGGGGAGGCCCAGATGTCGCTCTTGGTTTCGTGGGTCCAGCAGGGGCGGCCGGTGGCGGCGTCCACGCAGTGGATGGTCTTGCCGCAGTCGGTGATGAAGACGAGGCCGTCGTGCACGGCCGGGGTGGAAGAGGTGTGGTTGCGCAGCGGGTAGGACCAGAGCGCGCCGCTGCGGGTGATGTCGCCGGTCTTGGTGGCGTCAATACACTTGAGCCACGCCTGGCGTTTGCCCCACCACATGTCGCCGCCGCCGGCCACATAGACGCGGCCGTCGTGGAAGACGGGCATGCCATAGACGTTGACGGGGCTTTGCTCGCGGTTGCGGAGGTAGTCGTGGATGTTTTCCTTCGGCCCGGCCGGGTCGCAGTCGAACCACCAGACTTTCTTGAGCTTCGCCACGTCAGAGCCGGCGTTCTTCAAGGTCTCGAAGGCGTAAACGACGCCGTTGCCGCCGGCGAAGAAGACGAGCGGGCGGCCGTTGACCTCGCCAAGCGCGGGCGACGACCAGGTGCAGTGGAAGATGTTCGGCCCGATGTGTTCGTCGTCGCGCGCCACGAGCAGGCCGGTGGGTTTGTCCAGAACGATGAGGCTCGGTGCGTCGGGCGAGGCGATGCCCTTGTGGGTGTCGTCCACGCCGTTGGAGGTGTTGACGTAGAGGAAGCGCTCGTGTTGCAGGATGGAGGCGTGGGCGGAGTCGTGCTGGCGCACGCCGCAGTCCTGGACCATGTCGAACAGCCAGAGGATGTCGGCGTCGGTCGCGCCCGGCTTCAGCGGCGGCTGGCCGGAGGGAACCATGTGCCAGCCTTCTTTTTGGAACGGGCCGTCGTTGCCGTTGGTCAGGCCGTTGAGGTCGAGGCACATCACCTCGCCGCGGTTGCTGACGATGTAAACGTGGTCGCCCTCGACGGTGGCGGTCGAGCAGGTGCCGGCCTTGGGCCAGTCCCAGTAAACGCTCGTGGTGATCTTCGGGACGGCGAGCTGCCAGCAGAACTTCCCGTCCTTTTCGTCGAAGCACATAAGCACGCCGCGGTCGCCCTGGTTGCGCGGGTCGCGCGGGTCTTCGTTGTTGGTGCCGATGAGGACTTTGCCGCGCGCGACGACGGGCGTGGAGTGCGTGGAGGTGCCGAGCGCGACGGACCACTTGATGTTCTGGCCGGTCTTGGGGTCGAAGCTGTCCGGGAGATTCTTTTCCTCGGAGACCATGTTGCGCGAGTAACGCTCGCCCCATTGCGGCTGGTCGGCGGCGCGAGCGACGGCGACGATGGACGCGCAGAGCGCTGCGTGAACGGCCAGTCTTTTCCAGCGATTGGTTTGCTTCGTCATCGCTTTGGGTCTTCCAGTTTCCGCCGCCACGGCGGCGCGTCAGTCCGACTCGCCTGAGAGTTCGATCATCGCTCGCTGAACTTCGAGGCGGCATTTCTCAACTGTGGCGTCGTCGGCGTCGCGCGGGATGATGATGGGTTTGCCAACGTGCGCGGTGCAGCGGGCGAATGGCAAAGGAATGATGGTGCGGTCCCAGCTCTTGAGACGTATGCACGGCTCGACGACCGCGCTCAGGGGCAGGATCGGCAGGCCGGTCACCATCGCGAGCTTCACCATGCCGGCTTGGGCGACATAAATCGGGCCGCGCGGGCCATCGGGCGTAATGCAGACGCTGTAGCCGTCCATGGCCAGCCGCGTGAGTTCCAGAAACCCCTGGTTCGCGCGCCGGCTGGTGGAGCCGCGCACGGGGACGAAGCCATACCGTCGCACGACGCCGGCGGCGTAGTTACCGTCGCGGCTGGCGCTGGCCAGCGCCGCGAGCGGCTTGCGGCCGACGAAGTGGAGATAGAGGTTGGGCATCAGGAGGATCCGGTTGTGCCAGAAAGCGAAGATGTAGTTCTTCTCCATGCTGGCCGAAACCAGCCCGCTATCGTCAGTCAGCCGGTAGCGCAGTGTGAAGCCGATCACGCGCAGCAGGATATAAAGAATCCAATCAACCATGTGTCGAAAGAGGCTAGACGTTGTGCGGGGACTGTCAAAGGAGAAATGCAGAACAGGCAGGGGAGTGTTGAGAAACCCATCGTTCCATTATGGCATTACTACTTTTTCGCCGGGCCGTCGCGCCACGGATTTGCCGATTTCGGCGGCGTCTTGCCCCGCCACGGGTTCGTTGGTTTCGCCGTCGCCTCGCCTTGCCACGGACTTGTCGGCTTCGACGGCAGCGCAGTGACAGCACCTGTCAGGTAAATGAGAGTCACCACCGCATAAATCAACCAACTCCAGTTGACCAGCATCGGGTCCAGCCGATAGCTGGTGGCGAGCCAGAGCATGCCCATCGCCAACAGCGTGCCGGGCGTTGTGGCGTGGGCGGCGAGGTTGAAACCGCGAACAAAACCGACTTCACGCGTCGGCGAGGCCAGCGCCGCCAGCAGTAGCGCGCCGATCAACGCGTGAACAAGACGTGTTACGAAAAACCAAAGGAACGCCACGGCGTAAACGGCCATGCACATCAACAGCCACCACGAATCCATGAACGCGATCATTTCGAGCCGTTGCGCGTCCACCGCCAGTCCCGGCGGCCACGCTGTCCGGATCGTGTGACCGAAGATGTCGAGATCGGCGCCACGCTGTCGCAACGTCACCGCCGCGTCGTAGCGGCGCTCGGGCGCGGGCGGTTCCGTGTCCACCGCCACGCGCACCAGCAACATGCCGTGCGTGCCGTCGTCGTAGAGGATCACCGGCGTATCGGGTGTGACGGCGAGACGGCCGTCGCTGAGCACGAAGCCGGTGGTTTGCTTTGCCGCTGCGCGTAACATCGGCACGATCTGCGAGCCGAAGAAAAGCGTCACCGCCAACGCGCAGACGAGGCCGAGCAGGCCGAGATAGCCCACCGACCGCCCAAAGCGACCGTTGGCCACGCGCGGATAGAAACCAAAACTCGCGCAGCTCCAAAACAACGACGCCGTTCGGGAAGGTTCAGAGGACATATTTCGAAGAATCCGTGGCCGGGCTTGCAAGCCCCGACGCGGTGCGGATAATAGCGACCGTGCATCAACCGCGTCAATGGCTGCTTGTCGGCATCAATCTGGCCGCGCGACTCGTCGCGTGGCTCTCCTTCGGACTTTGTTTCTGCGTCGAGCGTCGTGGCATGCGCAACCTGCCGCGCACCGGCGGCGTGCTGGTCATCAGCAACCACATCTCGTGGTTCGACCCGCCGCTGCTGAACATTGCGCTCCGCCGCATCCCGCACTGGCTGGCGATGATGGAGCTGTTCCAAAGCAAGTTCACGCATTGGTTCTTCACCCGGGCGGGCGTCATCCCGATTGACCGCAGCCAGCCCGGCAGCGAGCCGCTCAAAGAGGCCATCCGCCGATTGCGCGCCGGCCACGTGGTCGTGCTCTTTCCCGAGGGCGGCATCCAGGACGGGCCGCGCTCTGTGCTCGGCGGCGATCCTGTCATCAAGGAAGGTGCCGCGCTCATCGCGCTGAAGGCGGGCGTGGCGATCGTGCCGGCAATCATCGAGGGCGCGCGACAGAGTTACGTCGGGCGAAACTGGTTTTTCCGCCGCTGCGCCATACGCCTCACGCTGGGTGAGCCGTTCCGCATCGCGGGCGCGACAGATCGCGCGGCGGTGCACGCGCTGATGCGGGAGAAGCTGCTTGCGCTGGCCGCAGAGGTGAAATCGCAATCAAATTGATAAAAGCAAATCTTCTCCTCGGCCTGATCCTTTTCGCGAGTTGGCCGACGGCACTGGCTCAAGTCGCTCTGGAACCGGGTGATCTCTACTTTCGCGTTGCAGGCCGGCCGGCTTTTGTTTTTGGCCGCAACCCTACGGGAACTCGGCCCGAACACTTCGAAGAGCTATTGCGGCCCGCCGCGGAGTCGGGAGAGAAGATCGTGCGCATCCGCGCGGCAGTGACTGCACGACGATTTCTTTACCGCCATTTGAAGATGCCATCGCGCTGGAGGCGACGGCAGGCGCGCGCACGGCGCCGGCCAGCCGGTGATGCCAGCCGCAGTTGTAACATTCTTGTAACTGGACTGTCGCAAAATCGTCGGAGTTCCGTTACAAGCTATCCCGCATGGCAGAAACCATACTGATCGTTGACGACGAGCGGGATGTGACGGACCTGCTCGTGTATCATCTGCAACGCGCGGGCTATAAGACCCTCACGGCGCACGACGGCGCGGTGGCGCTTCAAAAGGCGCGCGATCATCTGCCGGCGCTGGTCGTGCTGGACTTGATGCTGCCCGAAGTCGAGGGGACCGAGGTTTGCAAACGCCTCAAGGCCGATCCGAAGAGCGCGCACATTCCCATCCTCATGTTGACAGCCAAGGCGGAGGAACTGGACCGCGTGCTCGGCTTGGAACTTGGCGCGGACGATTACGTGACCAAGCCGTTCAGCCCGCGCGAGGTGGTGTTGCGGGTCAAATCCATCCTGCGACGCGCGCAAGGCGAGGCAGAGCCGGTTGAGGTGGTGAAGTTTGGCGATATCGTGGTGGATCGGGCCAAACATGAGGTGACGGTGAAACACAAGCCGGTGGAACTGACCGCCACGGAATTCAAACTGCTCGTCACATTGATGGAGCGACGCGGTCGCGTGCAGTCGCGCGACCGGCTGCTGAATGACGTGTGGGACTACGAAGGCGACGTGGACACGCGCACAGTGGACACGCACATGCGGCGGCTGCGCGAAAAGCTCGGCAAGGCGGCCGATTGCATTGAGACGGTTCGCGGCGTCGGCTATCGCTTCACGGAAATCGCTTGAAGCTTACGCTCCAATGGAGATGGTTCGGCGGGTTGGCGGCCCTGTGGCTGGCGCTGCTGACTGTCATCTACGCGAGCCTCAATCTGACGTTGCCGTCGTATTTGGTTGACCGGATTCGCGCCGACTTGGAACGCGACGCCCGGTGTGCCCGGCAGTGTTTCTTGGAACAATTCACGAGCGGTCATCCTTCCAGAGACACCATCAACAGCGTGGCCCATGCTTTGGCGCGGGAAACCGGCCTGCGCGTATCGGTGATCGGCGCGGACGGCACAATGCTCGGCGAATCCGAGAAACCCGCCGGCGAGATTCAACAGATCGAGAACCATTACGAACGGCCCGAAGTGCAGGAGGCCATACGCGACGGCGTGGGCAGCGGCCGGCGTCACAGCAAGACGATCGGGGTGGATCTGCTTTACGTGGCGGTGGCGGTGAGGCTGGCGAATGCCCCGGGCGACAGCAAACCGCTCGGCTTTGTTCGCGTGGCGTTACCGCTGCATGAGATCGCGCGGACCACGGCGCACGTGCATAGCGTCGTGGTGACGGCGACGCTGATGGTCGGTCTGGCGGCGATTCCGTTCTTGTTCTGGATGGCGCGGCGGGTAACGACGCCGATTCAGCAAATGCGCGCGATGGCCGGCAGTGTGGCGCGCGCGGATTTCTCCAAGCGTGTGACAGCGCGGCCGGGCGGCGAACTGGGTGAATTGGTGGCGAGCTTGAACGACATGGCGGCGCAGCTCCAAGCCCGCATGCGCGAACTCAACGACGAGAAGGCCGGACTGAGCGCGATTCTTTCCAGCATGACCGAGGGCGTGCTGGTGATGGACGCGGGCGGGAAGATCCGGCTGGCGAACGAGGCGTTGCGGCAGCCGCTGGACATCAGCGAGGAGGCCATCGGCAAGACCGCGCTGGAGGTTTTTCGCAACGTGCCGCTTCAGGAGATTGTCGCGGAAACGGCCCAGACCGGCCGTATTTCCAGTCGCGAACTGACGTTCCTGAGTCCTGTGGAGCGGGTGTTTCTGGTGAACGCCGCGCGGCTGCACGTGCGCGATGGCGTTTCGGCGGGCGTGGTCGTTGTCTTCCACGACATCACCCGGCTGAAGCAGCTCGAAAACCTCCGCAAGGAATTCGTCGCCAACGTCAGCCACGAATTGCGCACGCCGCTTTCGATCATCAAGGGTTACGTCGAGACCTTGCTCGACCCGCACCCGCCCGACGAGGCGACGGCCAAACAGTTCCTGCAAACGATCCAGCGGCATTCGCGGAGGCTGGAGGCCCTTATCGGCGATCTGCTCACGGTTTCGGCGTTGGAATCGCAGCAAGCGCGATTGCAGTTGGAGCCTGTTTCGTTGCGCGAGCTTGCGGCGACGGCGGCCGAGGAACTAACGCGTCAGGCGCGCGAGAAGAACATGACAATCAGCGTCGAGATTCCGCCGGAGTTTTCGCGGACGCGCGCGGACGCGCAACGGTTGCATCAAGTATTCTTCAACCTTCTAGACAACGCCGTCAAATATGTCCCGGCTGGTGGACGGATTGCCGTCTCGGCGAAACTCATGGACAGTGAGATCGAAGTCTGCGTGGCGGACAATGGTCCAGGCATCGCGGCGGAGCACCTGCCGCGGGTCTTTGAGCGATTCTACCGGGTGGACAAGGGCCGAAGCCGCGAACTTGGCGGCACAGGTCTCGGCTTGTCCATCGTCAAACACATCGTTCAGGCGCACGGCGGCCGCGTGTGGGCCGAGAGCGAGGTTGGCAAAGGCAGCGCGTTCTACTTCACGTTACCGTGGCAATCGTCGTCGGTGGTTTGAGGCGATTGTGTCTGTCCAGTGATGGGTGTTATGTTTGGCGCAGAAATGAAAACAAGCTTCATCAAATCCATTGTATTTGCTGTTGTCGCCGCAGTGGCAGCGATGGGGTTCGCGGCGGAGTTGGGCGATCCGGCGCCGGCATTGCATGTGGCCGAATGGGTGAAAGGCCAGCCGGTGGACTTGGCGGCTGGTAAAGGGAAGAACATCTTCGTTGTGGAGTTCTGGGCCACGTGGTGCCCGCCGTGCCGCCAGAGCATTCCGCACCTGACCGAGTTGCAGAAGAAGTTCAAGGACAAGGGCGCGGTGTTTGTTGCCGTCAGCGACGAGCAGGCTCCTGTCGTCAAGGAGTTCGTTGGCAAGATGGGCGACAAGATGGATTACACGGTCGCGGTGGACAAGGAGCGCAAGACCGTCGCGGCGTATTTGGAAGCGTTCGGCGTCAGCGGCATCCCGCACGCTTTCATTGTGGACAAGGAAGGTCGGATCGTCTGGCAGGGGCACCCGATGGCGGACCTCGAAGTGGCGCTCACGCAAATTCTCGACGGAAAATACGACATCACCTCGGCCAAGAAACGGTTCCGTGCCCGCCAGTTGATGGAGGAGTTTTACGGTCTGGCTGGCAAGGATGAGAGCCGGGCGCGGCAGGATGAGTTGGTCAAGGAACTTCAGGCCCTCGAAAAAGAACTTGGCGGCCTCATGCCCGGCAAAAAGTTCGACGCCGACGAAATCCGGAAGACGGCCAGGTTCAACACGCTGCTGCGCGATTACCAATTGGCGATCTCCCAGAACAAGAACGCCGCGGAGCTTGAGAAGCTGGAGAAGCCGTTGCTGGAAGTGGCGCCAAAAGATTTCAATCCCGCCGAGTTCAAGGGCGGCGTGCAACTGCAAGGGATCTGGCAGAAATACATGCAGGCCGTTGTTGAAGGACGCGACGAAGCCAGGATCGCGGAACTGACGAAGCAACTCGAAGCCGTCAAAGTCAAAAGCCCGGTCATCTTGAACGAGCTTGCTTGGTCCTTGCTCGCGGACAAGCGGATCAAGAAGCCCGATTTGAAACTGGCGCTGAAGTTCGCGCAGACCGCCAGCGACGCGTGCGACGGCAAGGAGCCGGCGGTCCTCGACACGTTGGCCCGCGCCCTTTTCGTCAACGGCAAGCTCCAGGAAGCCATCGTCCAGCAGAAGAAAGCGGTGGAGCTTTCCACCGACAAGGAGATTCGTGAGGGGTTGGGGCAAACCCTCAGGGAATACGAAGCGAAAGCGGCCGGGAAATAAAGCCGGCTTGCACCGCTTTTGAGCGTTTGCAGTCTGTTGTTCGGCTTCAACCTCTCGACAATCGCAAGGATCTATCCGGAGAGCCTGCAACAAGCCGAACAGAACCATTGCGGCTGCCGAAAGTTCCTGCGACACGTCTGCAAAAGTGGAGCCGAAGATCGCCACCAGCGGCGCATGGTGAGCAACGCTACCAGCAACGATCCGTCGGGGGGGCGTAATTGTCGTTGACGGTTCAGGGCCGCGCACCGTTGCTGGCGATGGATGTTTGGGAGCATGCCTACTACCTCAAATACCAGAATCGCCGCGCCGATTACGTGGCCGCGTTCTACAATGTGATCAACTGGGACTTCGTCTCGGAGCGTTACGCGAAGCTGGCGAGCTAAGCGCCGGGTCGCGGCGCGGTTCAGGCCGGGTCAGTCGTCGAGAGCATGCCTTGGCGTTGGGCCATGGCGGCGAAGGCACCGCCTTTTTGCAGAAGCTCGGTGAAGGTGCCGTCCTCGACGATGCGTCCCTGCACGAGCACGATGATGCGGTCGCAGGCCATCAGCGTGGAGAGGCGGTGTGCGATGGAGACGACCGTCCGGTTCTCCGCAAAGCGGTCAATGGCGGCCTGAACCTCCCCTTCGGACTGCGAATCAAGCGAGGCGGTGGCTTCGTCAAGCAGCAGAATAGGAGCGTTGCGGACGAAAGCCCGGGCGATGGAGAGCCGCTGGCGCTGGCCGCCGGAGAGTGTAACACCGCGTTCGCCGATGCGCGTTTCGTAGCCCTGGGGCAGTTGCATGATGAACGCGTGGGCGTCGGCCATGCGGGCGGCCTGCTCCACATCGGCGCGGGTGGCGCCGCGTCTGCCGCACGCGATG
>Ga0172379_10002432_pt1 | contig 32890 bp, 33 predicted proteins | sample GrowelOW334metaG_FD_119756 | JGI IMG/M metagenome (GOLD analysis project Ga0172379, IMG submission 119756) | Groundwater microbial communities from an aquifer near a municipal landfill in Southern Ontario, Canada - Groundwater well OW334 metaG | ecosystem: Environmental > Aquatic > Deep...
ATAGTGATGAAGCAGGGGAGTATTTTTGAGGAGGGCACGCATGAAAATCTTATTAATGAAAAAGACGGCTTATACGCCAAATTATGGAATCTTCAAGCCGGCGGTTTTATCGCGAAAAAATAAAAAGGTGAATAGATTATTTCTAATCCATTCACCTTAGATGAACATAATACCTCCTAATTTTTAAAAAAGTCCCGATGGACAAGGAAATTTCCAAGTGCCATCCTCTGCTATTTTCTAAAAAGCAATTCTCTCCAAGGTCGCTATCCCTCATAACTAATGAAGAGCCCTTTTCTTTCTTGTTAAGAAGTTCTCTCCATGCTTCTTGTCTACAAGAAGAAACATCTATCGGGGCAAACCCTTATAGACAAAGGGATTTCCAAATGTCACCCTTTTGCTGGTTATGAGAGTTTCACTTTTTAGGGGTACGCTACTCCCTTTTGACGAAGAAGCACGTCGATGCATTTTGTTGCACGCCGCTACTCAATGTTCTTGCCTCTTATCTACAAGAGGAAAAATCCACCAGGACATTGCAAAAGAACAAATTTTTTTTGATATAATAATATTACCAAATTTAACTTTTTTGTCAAGTTTAAAATTTTTTATATTATATGACATTTTGTTGCAGATTAGGAGATGAATATGCGTCAAAAGAAAATATTTTATATGAATCGGATAATTTTTTTGCAGTTCCGGCTCTTGGTCAAATGGGCATAGAAGGTTATATTCTGTTGTGTTCCAAAGAGCATTATCTCGGGATGGGTAATATTCCAAAGGAATACGAGCCCGAACTTGAAAGGATATTAAAAAAAACTAAAAAAATTATCTCCGAAATTTATAATTCAGAAATTCTTGTTTTTGAACACGGTCCGAGATTGGGATGTCATAGGGGAGGGGGTTGTTTAGATCATGGACACTTTCACCTGATTCCAACTCCTGTTGATATTATGGATTTTCTCAATAAAAAATTCAAAACAGAAGAAATTAAAAATTTTGACAGGTTAAGGGAAATATACAAAAATCAGCAATCTTCATATCTGTTTATTGAAACGCAAGATAATAAAAGGTATATAATTAAAGTAGATTCTCCGATTCCTTCCCAATATTTAAGGCAAGTGATCGCATCAAAATTAGGTATTTCCAATTGGGATTGGAGAACGGATTCTGACCTTGAAACTTTTAAAAAAACCGTGGAAAAATTAAAAAATAAATTTTAAAATTTTACATTATGGAAAATAAAATCATTCAATTAAAAAAGGGGATATGGTCTAATAAATATTTTTGCAAGCTGGCATTATTGGATCACTTGCGCGAATGTTTGGAAAAAGATAATTATTTAAAGGCTACTGATGCGCCCAAAAATTCCGATGGCTACAAAAATTTGGACAAAGAACTGATGGATCTTAAAATCATTTTGGATTTTTATTTTGATGACAACAATGAACTTCACGCGCAAAGAATTGATAAATTTATAGATAAGCTGGAAAAGTAAGCGTAAAATTAATATTATATCTTTATCATGAAAAAGCTTGAATATTATCCATGGAGCCCTAAAATATTAGATAATGCTTTAAAAGAATATACCAAGGGCAAAATTCCCACAGCTTATCTTGAACTGACGGCCAAATGCAGTTATTGCCAATGTTTATATTGCGATTCAAAGTCAGGTATGGCAAATCGCGGCGAATTGACGTTTCCGGAAATAAAAAAATTGATTTTAAACCTCAAGAAATTGGGACTTCAATGGCTTTTTATTTGCGGTTTGGGAGAACCAAGAGAAGAAAATCATTTTTTTGACATCCTTAAATTTTTAAAAGATCAAAAAATCAAGGTTTCTTTTTTCACCAATGGTTTGGCTTATAAGGAAGAAGATATTAAACTTTTAAAAAAATATAATGCCAATATCATACTCAAATTAGATACATTTGACGAAAGGGTATTTGATAAAATTTTATGCAAAAAAGGAGCCAGCAAGAAAATATATAATTTCGTGGACAAGCTTATTCAAAATAATTTTATAAAAGTAAATTCAAAAAATGAAACCAATCTTGCGTTCTCCATCGTTGCGACAAAGCTGAATCTCAACGCAATCCCCAGTGTCATTAATTTTTGCAAGAAGCATAATATTTTTCCATGCGTTGATGAAATGGAATACACGCATCGAGCTAAATTAAATTATAAAGAGCTTGCCGTAAAAGAAAGCGACTTGATTGAATTAAAAGCAAAAATAGATAAAATTTTAGGTTATCCGTATAAGAGAACTCTTTGTCAGGGAATAATACCCAGTTTGCACATAAATAATGTCGGAAAGATTATTATTGATAAAAAAACAGGCCTCAGCTGCGACTGGTTTTTTCAGGAAGATCCTGCATATGTGGAAATAGGAGACGTAAGAAGCGATAATTTATCCGATGTTGTGTGCAAAATGAATGAATACAGAATAAAAAAACTTCCGGAAATTAAACCTTTGTTTTCAAACAGAACATCAATAATATCCGCGGGCGGGGGAACAAAACCGATTACTTGGTATAAACGATATGTTAGCGTGATGAAAGCGATAAAAAAGAAATAATCTTCAATATTATATTTTAAATAATTAATTAATTTAAATAAAATTTTATGGCACAATTTTTAGCGCAAAATACATGGGCGGTGTATTTAATAATTCTCTGGACTTTGCCGTGGAAGGGGATAGCCCTTTGGATAGCGGCCAGACGAAATGATGTCTGGTGGTTTGTCTCGCTTTTAGTAATTAATACTTTGGGAATTCTTGAAATTCTCTACATTTTCGTATTCAGCAAAAGAAAGGTTTAATTTAAGCGATTGAGCTTTAAAATAGCCCTTATATGTGAGTTAGAGGGGCTATTTTAGTTATAATTTGCATTTTTTAAATATAGTGGTATAATGAATTAATCGTATGAAAACAAGTAAAAAGTTAATTTTTAGTATTATAATTATTGCGGTCATTGCCGGAATTATTTTGTTATGCTGTTTATGGAAAAGCGGTTATTGGCAAAAGAAAAAAATAAATCAAATTCAAAAGCAATTTGAAAATCAATCGCAAACCGGAATAGCTAATCCTGCTTCAAAATATTGCGTTGAACAAAACGGGACATTGGAAATAAGAAAGAATGAGGCAGGCGAGTATGGAGTTTGTGTTTTTGCGGATGGTACGGAATGCGATGAATGGAAATTTTTTAGCGGAGAATGTAAGTTGGAAAAAGGAAAATGCGTTGATTTATGCGGAGATCAAATATGCCAAGGAGTTGTTGATTCGGGAATAGGCAGTCCGTGCACGGAAACAGAAAAAACCTGCCCGGTAGATTGTAAAAAATCACTTTAAAATTTTAAATAAAATAATAATTTATGATTTATTTAGGGGCGGATCATGCCGGATTCAAATTAAAAGAAGAAATAAAAAAATATTTAAAAAATTCAGGTTTTAAATATCAGGATTTGGGTAATCAAGTTTTTGATTCAGAAGATGATTATCCGGATTTTGCTTACAAAGTTGCAAAAAAAGTGGCTCAAGAAAAAAATTCCAAAGGAATTTTATTTTGCGGCACGGGTCAAGGAATGGCTTTGGTTGCCAATAAAGTAAAAGGAATTTACGCCATGCCGGCTTGGAATAAATTAACTGCCAAACACGCGGCAGACCACAATCAAGCCAATATTTTAACTTTGGGCGGACACATTACCTCAACTAAATCGGCTAAAGAAATAATTAAAATTTGGTTAAAAACAAAACCACTAAAACAAGCTAAATATTTAAGAAGAATTAATAAAGTAAAGAGTTTTGAATAAATTTTGGTATGAGCAGCGTAATTGATGAAATAAAATCTAAATTGGATATTATTGACGTTTTGTCCGAATATATCCAACTCAAACAGGCGGGCGCCAATTTCAGAGCGGTTTGTCCGTTTCATCGTGAAAAGACGCCGTCATTTTTTATTTCTCCGGAAAGGCAAATTTGGCATTGTTTTGGATGCGGCAAGGGAGGCGACATTTTCGGTTTTATCAGAGAAATAGAGGGAGTGGAATTTCCCGAAGCTTTGAGAATCTTGGCTCAGCGCGCCGGAGTTAAAATTGAAAAATATAATCAGGCCGAAGTCAGCCAAAAAACAAAATTGCAGGATATCTGTTCCATCTCGGCAAAATTTTATCATAAAATTCTTTTGGAATCTTCTTCCGCGGAAAAAGCCAGACAATATCTTAAAGAAAGGGAATTGAGTCAAAAAACCATTGCTGAATTCCAATTGGGTTTTGCGCCGGAAAAAGGAAATTTGCTTTTGGAATTTCTCTCAAAAAGAGGTTATAAGCCGGCTGAGATTGAAGCATCGGGTATGATTGTTAAATCAACTCATCAATCTTCATATTATGATCGTTTTCGCAATCGGATAATGTTTCCGATTTTTAATCTTTTCGGCCAAGTGGTCGGTTTTACGGGAAGAGTTATGCCCGCCTTCGCTGAAGCTACGGTGGGCAGGCCCGGGGAAGAGAAAAATAAAGAAATAGCGAAATATATCAATACGCCGGAAACTCAAATTTACAGCAAGAGCCGCGTTTTATACGGTTTGGATAAAGCTAAATTGGAAGCCAAACTTCAAAATTCTGTTATTTTGGTTGAAGGAAATATGGATGTGATTGCCTGCCATCAATTCGGCACTAAAAATGTGGTTTGCACTTCAGGCACTGCTTTAACTTCGGAACAAATGAAACTTTTAAAACGTTATACGCCGAATATAATTTTAGCTTTTGATGTTGATTTGGCCGGACAAAACGCCACTCAAAGAGGCATAGATCTGTTGCTTCAAGAAGATTTAAACGTTAAAATTCTTAATTTATTATCTGGAAAAGATCCTGACGAGTGTATTAGGAAAACGCCGGAGATTTGGCAAAAGGCCATTAAAGAGCCATTGCCGATTATGGAATACTATTTTTCTTCGGCCATTACCCGCGTTAATCCGGATTCAAAAATTTTAAGCATTGAAAATAAAAAACAAGTTTCGCAAATTTTATTGCCTTTTATCGCTAAATTGGGCAGTCCGGTTGAACAGGGTCTTTGGGTAAAAAAACTCAGCAATGATTTGGATATTTCCGAAACTTCCTTGCATGATGCTTTGAAAAAAATTAAATTGCCAAAAAAAAATAAAGAAGAAGACAAATCGGAAATTAATGAAAAACCGTCCTCCGAAGAACAAGTAGGCGATATGCTGCTCGGCTTGATTTTAAAATATCCGGAAAAAGGAGAAATAGCGAGTAAATTGATTTTTGATATGTTTATTAGGCCCAGAGCTCAGACTCTTGCCAAAATCATAAAAGAATGTTATATTAAGAATAATAAAATTGAAGTTGATCAAATTAAGGAAGCGCTAAAAGACAAAGATTCGGAATATATTGATTTTTTGTTTTTTTTGGTTGAGAAGGAATTTGCCGGACAAAAAGACAAAGAAATAGAGAAAGAATTCAATAATTTATTCCGCATTTTAAAAAAACGTCATTTGGAGAGAAGGAGAGAAAAAGTGATGCTGGAATTGAAAGAAGCGGAAAAAAACAAAGACAAAGAAATGGTTGAAAAAATTATCAGAGAAATTACGGAATTATCGCATGAAATAAATATTTGCGATCATTCCTAAAATTTAATTTTAATTCCGCCTTGGCGGAAAAGCTAATAAAGTTCATGAAATTTAAAATAGTCACTGATTATAAAGAAGCCGAAGAATTATGGCAGATGTTCAGTCCTAATCAATACCTATGGGATTTATGGGAAGTTAGGGATTGTTTTATTAAGGGTACGAATTATCTGTTATATTTTATTGTCGGTTATGAAGGAGATGAAATTTTGGGTGTTTTGCCGTTATGGTGCAATACGGATGAAAAACATTATTCTTTTATCGGAGATGATTTGCCGGAAGAAAACAGATTATTTTTAAAAGATAAAAAACTTATATCCGAATTCTTAAAACAGTGTCCGGCTAAGACTTATCTGGAATATCTTAATCAAGACGATAAGAATTTTTTTCCTTCTTTTAAAACAGTAGTTCACCCGGATAGTTGTTATTATCATTTGAATTTAACCGGCTTTAACACTTTTGAAGACTATTTGCAAAGCTTCAGCAAGAAACATCGCAAAAATCTTAAATATGATCTTAATGGTTTAGCTGCTCAGGGTTTTACGGTTGGTCTGGAAAATGATTTCAAGGAAAATATTGTTAATATTATTTCTGGCTATAATTTGGGACGTTTTAAGGATGATTCCTTTTTTGCCACCTCCAGTTTCAGCAAGAGTTTATTGAATTTAGTTCTCTGGGCCAAGAATAAAGGATTATTGCACATGATTGTTATTAAAAAATCAGATCAGATATACGGAGCGCAATTCGCCATTCTTTATAAGGGCGCTTATACTGTTGTTATGGGCGGAAGCGATTCAAGTATTAAAAATTTAGGCAAATTATTGACAGTCGGACACATTAAAAATGCCATTAATCTGGGCGTTAAAGAAATGGATTTTATGGCCGGTGGAGAATGGAAAAAATTGTGGCAGATGTCCGGAAGTGATGTTTACGAATGGGATAATCTGACCGGTAATTAAAAAAAATAATATTTTGTTTTTCGAGTTTAAATTTTAATTCCGTTAAGGCGGGAAAAAATCAATGAAATCAAATCATAAACAAAAAATCAGCAAAAAGAAGTCAGTCAAAGGGGTGAAAAAAGCTTCCAAAAAAGTTTATAATTCTGATCATCAAGACAGTGTGTCGCGAATAAAATGGCCGGAACAAGATGCTCAGGCATTAATCAATAAAGGCAGACAGAGAAGTTTCGTGACAGAGAAAGAGCTTTTTTATACTTTTCCCCGTTGTGAAAAATATTTGAATGAATTCGAAGATTTTTTGGATTATATGGAAAGAATGGGAATTAAAATCATTGAATCTCCGGAAGGATTTTTGGAAAAGCCGCATAAAAAAGAAGAAAAGAAATCCGGGAAGGAAGGGGGATTGATGTTTGATTTGAGCCAGCTTTCATCTGATTCAATTCAGATGTATTTAAAAGAGATTGGTCGCGTTCCATTATTAAGTCCGGCCGAAGAAGTGGAATATGCCAAAGCCAAAGACAAGGGCGATCATAAATCATCTCAAAAATTGATAGAAGCGAACTTGCGTTTGGTTGTCAGTATTGCCAAGAAATTTACCGGTTATGGATTAAGTTTTTTGGATTTGATTCAAGAAGGCAATATCGGTTTATTCAAGGCGGTGGAAAAATATGATTGGAAAAGGGGTTACAAATTTTCCACTTATGCCACTTGGTGGATTAAGCAAGCGGTCACTAGGGCTTTAGCGGATCAATCAAGAACAATCAGAATTCCGGTTCACGTGGTGGAAACTTTAAGCAAATTTCAACAGGCTACTCGTTGGTTGGCTCAGCAACTTGGACGTCAGCCCACTCCGGAAGAAGTGGCAAGCGAGTTGAGTATTCCAATTGACGAATCAAGATATTTAATGAAAATTTCTCAAGAAACGGTTTCTCTTGAAACCACGGTGGGTGATGACGAAGACAGCGATACGGAATTGGGAGATTTTATTGAAGATGTTAAAACTTTAACTCCGGATCGTTCAGCCGCTTTAAAATTATTAAGAGATTATATTAAAGAAATTGTTGTTGATTTGCCTCAGCGTGAAAGAAAAATTTTGGATATGCGTTTTGGTTTAACCGATGGCGCCGCTCATACATTGGAAGAAGTGGGACAAGTTTTCTGCGTTACTCGGGAAAGAATTCGTCAAATTGAATCCAAGGCATTAGAGCGAATGAGAGAATTCAAGGGAATTGAAAAAGTTAAGGACTACTACTAACTTGCAAAGTAAATTAATAACTGATAATATAATAAAGAAATTTAAAAGTTGTATAATTTTTAAATTTAAGATTTACAATATTCCGGCGTAGCTCAATGGTAGAGCAGCTGGCTGTTAACCAGCTTGTTGTGGGTTCGATTCCCTCCGCCGGAGCCAGATATTCTTGTGCATCCGACCCGTCCCTGTCAGGGAATTGGTCAATAAAAATAAGGGTTTCAAAACCCTTATTTTTATATCTCTGAATCGTCCTATTCACGGTAACAATGATTAAAGGTTCTATAATCCTATCCGTTTATCAAATGTCCTTGTTTTATTCAAATTTTGTGATAATATAAATTTATAATAACCATTATAGTTTTGATTTAATGATTTAATGAAATAAGAATATGGGCAATAATTTAAAACTAACCGACAATGAAAAAAGAGACATAATGAAGTATTTGGAATCAGGCAAACCATTGCCGGAAAAATACCGTTTTTTGCTTTTTGATTCTAATAGAGAAGTTGAGCTTTTGTGGAACTGCAAAACTGACGAGGTAGAAAATACTGTTTTGCCTTTTCAAACGATTGAACAAATTGATGAGCCGAGAAGCGAGGAAAAAATTACTGCACAAACTTCACTTTTTGATGCTTCAGGGAGGCAGATTAAGGGCTGGTCAAATAAGCTTATTTGGGGCGATAACAAACTGATTTTATCTTCACTTAAAAATGGGCCACTTAGAAAACAAATTGAAGCCGAAGGCGGACTAAAACTTATTTATATTGATCCGCCATTCGATGTTGGCGCAGATTTTTCTATGGATATTGAAATCGGCGAAGAATCTTTTACAAAAAAACCGTCGGTGATTGAAGAAATTGCTTATCGTGATACTTGGGGTAAGGGTGCGGATAGTTTTATAGTAATGATTTACGAAAGATTGAAACTTATGCACGAACTATTGGCAGAAGACGGCAGTATCTATGTTCATTGCGATTGGCGTGTTAGTGGATATATAAGATTAGTTTTAGATGAAGTTTTTGGAAAAGAAAATATACTAAACGAAGTAATCTGGTGTTATGGAGAAAGAGAGTTGACCCAGGATAGATTTAATAAAAAGCATGATACAATTTTCTTTTATGCAAAAGACGAAAAAAATACAAATAGAACTTTTAATTGTTGGGATATTTCATTACCCTATTCTGAAGGAAGTATTAAAAAATATAATTTAATCGACGAAGTCGGAAGAAATTATCAAATTAGAGGAAAGGGTGGTCCTTATACTGGAAAGCAGCAACTTAGACCAGAGATTGAGAAAGAACATCCGGAATGGACCTATAGGGACTATTTAGATACAAAGAAGGGTATTTTACCAAGGGATTGGTTTTCTGATATAACGTTTGAAAATAGAGCTTCAAATGATAGGACTACATATCCAACACAAAAACCGACCAAACTGCTTGAACGTATAATTAAAGTCTCATCAAAAGAAGGTGATCTTGTTGCTGATTTTTTCTGCGGTTCCGGCACAACTTTAGCAGTGGCGGAAAAGCTAGGCAGAAAATGGATCGGCTCAGATTTAGGTAGATTTTCTATTCACACTACTCGCAAAAGATTGATCGGCGTGCAAAGAGAATTGAAAAAAGCCGGCAAAGATTTTCGGGCGTTTGAAATCTTGAATATCGGAAAATACGAACGAGAAAAGTTTTTGAATGTGAATGAAAATTTGCGTGAAGAAGAAAAAAGAATCCAGCGAGAAAACAAAGAAAAAGAATTTATCAAACTTATTTTATCAGCTTACAAAGCCGAGCCGGTTGATTCATTTAATACTTTTGTCGGTAAAAAAAGGGATAGATTAGTCGCTGTTGGATCAATTGATACGCCTGTTACTAATGATTTTTTAGAAAAAATAATCAGTGAGTGCAAGGAAAAAAAAATAACCAAAGCCGATGTTTTGGGATTTGACTATGAAATGGGGCTGGATTTTAAATCGGCAAAACAATTTGGTATTGATATTCAATTCAAAGTTATCCCGCGCGAAGTGTTTGATAAAAAAGCGGTAGAAAAGGGGCAAGTAAAATTTTATGATGTTGCATATATTGAAGCCAAGCCAATTATCAAAGGTAAGGGCAAGACTAAAGAAGTGGCGATTGAGCTGACTGATTTTTCTGTTTTTTATAACCAAGATAATACGGGCGAGGTAGAAGAAAAACTACAGTCCGGCGGAAATAAAATAATCATTGAAAATGGACAGGTTATAAAAATTTCTAAAGATAAAAATACCGATATTATTGAGCGTGAAATTTTAACGAAAAAATGGACGGATTGGATTGACTATTGGTCGGTGGATTTTAATTTTGAAAGCAAGAAAGAAATTATCCGAGTGATTGACGAAAAAACCGGCGAAGAAAAGGAGGAGTGGACAGGAGGCTATATTTTTGAAAACGAATGGCAATCATTTAGAACAAAAAAAGACAGAACGCTTGAACTAATCTCTGTTTTCAAAGATGCGCCAAAAGGCAAAATGAAAATTGCTATTAAGGTAATTGATATTTTTGGAAATGATACGACAAAAGTAATAGAAATTAATATATAAATATGGAGTTTAATAAATCAAAGGACAAAGAATATAAGCTACCTTGTGCGAACTGTGATAACGAAACATATCATAAAGTTTTGTGGTCAGTGGATGAAAGCGAGGGTGATGAAAATATAGATATTTTTAGTGAATTTCAAATAATTTTATGTCAAGGATGTAAAAATATTTCTTTTCGCTCTAATTGGCAAAGCACAGACGACCTATTGGATTATGATGTTTTAACAGATCATGAAGAACTATATCCCAGTCGGTTAGCCGGTAGAAAAGAATTAAAAGATATACGTTATTTGCCTTATAAAATTTGTACAATTTATCAAGAAACGCACTCGGCTCTGTGCGGTAAAATGCCAATATTGTCTGGCGCTGGAATACGAATAATTGTTGAGGCGGTGTGCAATGAGCGAGAGGCTATTGGAAAAAATTTAGAAGAAAAGATTGATAATTTAGTACAAATGGGGATTTTAACGAAAGACGGCGCAGAAATTTTGCATAGTACGCGGCTTTTGGGAAATCAGGCGGCGCACGAAGCTAATTTTTTGAATGAAAAAACATTGGATGCCGCCATGGATGTCGTAGAATATCTTTTAAAAGGTGTTTATATTCTGCCGAAGAAAACAGAAAATTTACCAAAAAGAAAATAAAATTTTTATATGGCATTACATAAAAATTTTCCAAAAGATAAATTTCAAATACTTGATCCGTCAATCAGGTGGTTTCCTGCTGATGAAGATTTACGAAAAGAGGGTTATGAAAAACTCTTGCCCCCTTTTGTGCCAGAACTGCGTGAAAAAGTAGCTGAGTGGCGAAAAAATAATTATGACGGCGCCAGCGAAACCTCAAAGGCACTTTTAAATTGGTGGTTTAAGGAACCGCATACAATTTATGTTAAAGATGGAACAAGCATCGCCTTTCAATATTATTACGCCCAAAGAGAAGCGGTAGAAACTATTATCTGGCTGTATGATGTTGAGAAAGTCGTCAATAAATACGATTTAATTAAGTTTGATAAATTGGGCCGGGTCAGTCCGAACATGTTTGATGAGGATTGGCTTCGCTTTGTCATAAAGATGGCAACTGGAAGCGGAAAAACAAAAGTAATGAGTTTGCTTTTAGCTTGGTCATATTTCCATAAACTCTATGAGGAAAACTCCGAATTGTCTAAAAACTTTTTACTCATTACGCCAAATATAATTGTTTTGGATAGAATCAAAGCAGATTTTGAAGGATTAAAAATATTTTATGAAGATCCAATTTTGCCTGACAACGGATACGGCGGACAAAATTGGCAGGACGATTTTCAAATCAAGTTGCATTTGCAGGATGAGGTAGGCACGATTTCAAAATCGGGAAATATTTTCTTGACCAATATTCATAGAGTTTATGAGGGAAGTATCAACGAATTAAGTTTTAACGATGAAGACACTTCTGATTATTTCCTCGGTAGCAAAGTTGTCGGTAAAACCAATGATTCAAAAGTTGATTTAGGCGAAATAGTCCGAGACGTTGATGAGTTAATGGTTATAAACGACGAGGCACACCATATCCACGATTCAAAAATGGCGTGGTTTAAATCTATTGAAGATATACACAATAAATTATTGCAAAAAGGTAAGAAGCTCGCTTTGCAAATTGATTTAACGGCCACGCCAAAACACGATAACGGGGCAATTTTTGTGCAAACCGTTTCCGATTATCCTTTGGTTGAGGCCATACGCCAAGGCGTGGTAAAAAATCCGGTTTTGCCGGATCAGGCCAGCCGAGCTAAATTACAAGAAAAACAAAGTTCAATATTTTCAGAAAAATACGAGGACTATATCAGATTAGGTGTTGAAGAATGGGAAAAAATATATAAAGAACTTGAGCCGACAGGCAAAAAATCAATTCTTTTCATAATGACCGACGACACAAAAAATTGTGATGATGTGGCGGAGTTTTTAGAAAAAAATTATTCGCAATTAAAAGATGCTGTTTTAACTATTCATACCAATAGAAGCGGTGAAATATCGGAAACTGTTACCGGCAAAAAAGAAAAAGAATTACAGGAACTGCGAAAAAAAGCTAATGAAATAGACAGCATAGAAAGCCCATATAAGGTAATTGTGTCCGTAATGATGCTTAAAGAAGGTTGGGATGTAAAAAATGTAACGACAATCGTGGGATTACGTCCCTATGGTTCAGATTCAAAAATATTGCCCGAGCAAACACTAGGTCGTGGTCTTCGCCGAATGTTTTTTGGTCAAGATGTTAAGGAATATGTGAGTGTTATTGGTACACCCGCTTTTATGGAATTTGTAGAATCGATCAATGCGGAAGGTGTTGAGTTGGAGAAAAGAAGAATGGACCGCACGGCCTCACCGATTACACCGACTGTTATTGAAGTTGATCATCAGAATGTAAAGAAAAATATTGAAAATTTAGACATTGAATTGCCAGTATTAACTCCGAGAATTCAAAGAGAATATAAAAATCTTAATTTATTAAATGTTGCTGGATTTAAGTATGAAAAAATTTTAGTAAAACAATTTTCTGAGGAAGAAAAAAGGGAAATTGTTTTTAAAGAAATAATTGATGACAAACTCCACCACACAACAATTTTAAATAGCACTGTTGAGCCAAATTATCAAAGTGTTGTTGGTTTTTTTGTGCAAAGAATAATGAAAGAATTACGCCTTTTTGGCTGCTATGACATACTTTTTGGCAAAGTAAAAGAATTTATTACTGCTAATTTGTTTAGCGAAAACGTTGATCTTAATGATGCGAATATTTTGAGGAATTTATCCGAGTTGGAAGCGGTGAAAACTATTATAGAAACATTTAAAAAGGAGATAAACAATCTGACCGTACAAGATGTTGGCGATACGGAAATAAAAAATTATCTCAAGGTGAGCAGTGCGAGACCATTTGTTGTTACTGATAAAAAATATTTGCTACCAAAAAAGAGCGTGTTTAATAAAATTGTCGGCGATAGTGATTTTGAACTTGAATTTGCTGACTTTTTAGAAGGCACGGACGATGTAATTTCTTTCGCAAAGAATTATTATGAGATTCATTTTAAGATTGATTACAAAAATGCAAGCGGAGCAATCTCTAGTTATTATCCAGACTTTTTCGTAAAGACGGATAATAAAACGATTTATATTGTAGAAACAAAAGGAAGAGAAGATCTAGACGATATTGAAAAAATAAAGAGATTAGAACAATGGTGCGGGGACGCAAGCGAAAGACAAAAAAAGATTAATTATAAAATGCTTTATGTGAAGCAGGAAGAATGGGATAAATACAAGCCGACGAGTTTTAAACAATTAGCGGAGGTATTTATAAAGATTTAAAAAGAATTTAGAGTTATATGCCCAGTCCTCGCTAATACGAGTTTTATTTTTTTCCTTCAAACTTCAGATAAATTACCTTATCTTTCAATTCCAATTTACTCCTCAGGCATGACAGTAGTATTCTTTTTTCTTCTTTTGTGCCTTCGTTTATTAAGTATTTGGCGTAATTCCGTATATTAGCATGCAATGGCCCCTGATTGATCTGGGCGTCTTGCCCGAGCACCTGACCCATAAACTTACGATATCGTATAATTTCGTCCCCAATTCTTTCTTTAATTCCAATTTCATCCAAGTCTGCCTTGTCGATTATCTGTAATAATTGTCTTAACAGCTCTTCTTCTCTTATAGTTTTTTCCTTGCAGTTTCTATCCTTGGAATGAGTGCAGTGATAATAAACATAACGATGGGTATTCCCATTTTTTTGTTTCTTGAATTTTTCTTCGGCAGTCACTCCGGATCCACAATTGCCGCAGATCAAGAGTCGGGTGAAATCAAAGTCATTGGTGCCTGGGTGACGTCTTGGCGCCACGATTAATTTTGTCTGCACTTGGTTAAATAATTCCTTGGTGATTAGTGGTTCATGTGATCCGGTATACCAAGTGTCGCTACCAACTGGATATTCAAAGTCGCCGTAATAAAATGGTTCCTTAAGTAGGCGATAGATCATACTTAGAGTAACTCTTTTACCTTTTTTGGTCACGAAGTTTGCTTCGCCATTCAGCCAGTTTGATAAATCTCTACCGCTATAGTCCTCATAAGCTATTTTTTCAAACATTTGTTTGATAATTGGCGCTCTCTCGGGATCAGTTAGGATTTTTCGTTGACCCTTTTCGGCATATTTCTCGTGCAAATATCCAAGCGGGGGAGATCCGGGCCGCCAACCCATTTCGCACTTTGCCCTTAATCCACGTTTTACGTTTTCGCCCTTACAGTCATTTTCCAACTTGGCTTGACTACCAAGAATCATCAGCATGAATTTGTCATTCGGTTTATTAGTGAAGTTTTGGCTATGAGTGTGTATTTCTATAAGACGTCCTTGATCCATTAAATCAACCAAGATACCTAGGTCGCCGGCATTTCTACTTAATCGATCCGGTGCCCAAGCAATGACTCCCTGAAAAATTCCTTTTTTGATATCCTGGATCATCTGGTTGAAAACCGGACGTTCTCCTGAGTCCTTGGCTGAGTGACTTTCTTTTCTTACTTCTTGGACCAATAAGTCCTGTTTAACGGCCATGGCTAGCATTTCTTTAATCTGTGAATCAATGGAGAGCGCTTGTAACTCATCTTGCTCGGTTGATTTTCGGGCATAGAGACAGTAATTGATTTTTATTACCGGGATTTGTTGTATTGACTTACTAATAGTTAATGTTTGTTCCATAGATTTAAATTTAATGATTAGGTTCTATGGAACAGTAATGACAAATCTCTTGAAAGAGTCCAGAGACAAGGAGTAGGTAACTTGTAGGTAACTCAATCTTCACTTTTTGGTTCTTTATGCTATATTTAAGTTAACAATTTAATTTGCCTAAACTCACGGATTCTCCGTGGGCATGGCATTAAGGTCCAGTTAGACATAAAGAACCCATCATGGGGTCGTCTAACTGGCCATACAGGGAAACTTGTATGAGTGGCTTCGGCCGCTACCTATGGTGGGCTTTTTATATCCTCGCTAAGTAGGTCAATATTATGAAAAAAATTTGGGAAAAATTTCTTACAAAAATATTTATTGATAATGTGTATTTACATAAATTTATCGGTTGCCACAGATTGAGCAATAGGTCATTTTTTATTCAAGGCAGGCAATTTCATATTTGCGCAAGATGTACTGGCTTATTGGCGGGCATTATTATGTCGGCACCATTGCTATTACTGCCCACAAAGGTTTATGTAGGTTTTTTATTTCCAATTTTTTTAACCATTTTGGCTATAGACGGATTAACCCAAAAATTTAATTTAAGAGAATCCAATAATCCATTGAGATTTTTCTCAGGGATTACAACGGGCATTACATTTATCCCATTTTTATTTTTTTTATTTTTTAACTAAAATCTATGAAACAATATAGACATTTATACTTTCCCAACAATAATAAGGGGCAAATAGAGAAAATTAAGACACTAGAGGAGGAGAGTAAAAAGGGGTGGCGGGTGACTAGCGAGACAATCAGTCCCGGCCATTTTCAAGGAGACAAGGCTTGCTGTTTTTTTCTTATCTTTGCGCCTTGTGCTTTTTTTGCAGGCTCTACTAATGGGCAAATTAACGTGACCATAGAAAGGGAGGTGGCTGAAGAAGAAAGAATAAAAATTGAGAAAGAAAAAGAAGAACGTATTTACACTGAAACAAAAGATGAACATGCCAAACCCTGGTGGGGTGTCGCAATTGAAAAAAAGACATTATTACTTCCTTGGATTTTAATTTTTTTCGTGATTCTCATTATTGGTTTAATATCTCATTATTCTCAAGTTAAAAATAATACGCCACAAAACATAGAACCGACATCAGATTTTAATTCTATCGACATCGGTAAACAAGGAGTCTTGCGCATCGCAGGGAAAAACGATGATGTTTTAGTGGGCTCAAGCCAACAGGTAACAGAAGTTTTAGTTAAAGCATCTGTTGCTGGTGATATAGATAGAATGACCCAACTTGTTTTAAATGGAGATGCGTACTATATACCAGCAGGAACATCAGTATTAGTTATTAATGAGTCACAAACCCTAACAGAAGTGAAAATATTAAAGGGTAAAATGGTTGGACATAGTGGTTGGGTGCCACGTGAATTTGTTTCGGCGAAATAATTATTATTCATCACATATCTAAGAATAAATAATTTGTTTTAAAATATCAAAATTATGGGTTATGTAATATTTTCCGTCGCGATATTCATCTTTTTATTTTTGATTTTTCGTGATGTTGTACATTGGTATTGGAGAATCAACGAGATTGTTCCATTATTGAAAAAAATCAATAATAATTTGGAGAAGATTAATGATAATTCCCAGGTTAAAAAGATTCCCGAATAAATAAAATTGTTGATTTATAAAGTGAATTAACTTACTGAAAGCAACTCCTGAACTGTGAACCAAGGAATAAGAAACCGCCTAATAAAGGCGGTTTCTTATTGAATCTAATCATGCCGATCACTATTATCTAAATCTCGACGCATAATTTCTAAGTCCACTTTTTTCTCTAATTTTTTTAATTCTTCGTCATTTTTCCATGGCTTCTCTATTTTTTCCGGCAATAATCCCGGTATAGGATCTTTCGGTTTTGGTTTATTGTCTTCAAGGGCAATAACAGAAGAAGGGTGAAAATCCGGACCATCACCCATTCGAAGAAAAAAGAAATTACCACCATTTTCTTTTTTAATAATCTCTATAACCGTCATAGAAAAAGCATCAACAAGGTCATCATGGTTTTCTTTGCCAAAGCCTAGTAGTTGTTCAATTAATTTTTCTGTTCCTTGGTTTGGGAAAAATACTATTCCTTGTTCCATAAGGGAGGCAGCAATAGAAAGTCTTTCTTTTTTGTCTCCTTGGATTTTACATCCTTTGGCCGGGAAATTTTCTCCTTTTAACTCTTGGGTGAGTACGCCTTGAATTCCAACTTCTTCAACCAGTATGGTCGCCAAAGATCCTCTTCCCAGATTATATGAAAGAAATTTTGCTTTTTCTTTCATAGCCTTAAAAGACAAACGTTCATTTATAGGATTTGCGTGTACGAATAATTTTAAATTTTCTTTGTACCCGTAGACGCTAATTGCCACCATGGCTGTATAATCTGATGATTCTTTTTGTCCTATAGCAAGATCTATTCCTATGAAAGTATATCTGTATTTTAATTCCGGGGTTTCCTGAGGCAGAGTATCATAATTCTTTATCCATTCAGGATAGACCACCTGTCCTTCTTGGGCAATAATTTTAAGTAAATATTCTCTATGCCAAGCGATATCTGTAATTCCTCTGGCTTTTTCATTCTCAATGGCTTGTTGATTAGGGAATTTCCCCGGCCAAGTCGGATTGCCTTGTTCATCCAAAAGAGGATAGGCTCGATATACTCCAGCCATTTTTTCTTCCTGGATATTTTTTTCCAGGCGTTTAATTAGGGAGTCCTCATGCAAAAGGTTTCCAGTGACAATCATCCGTGTATGCCTATCGCCGGCAGGAATAACATCACCCACCAGCCAATTATATAATTTGTCTCGGCCTTCTTGGGTCTTTACGCTTTCTAAATCTTCACAATCATCAAGAATGAGGAGTTGAGGACGATATTGTCGATGTCTGATGCCCCGAATACTTTGCTCAGTGGAAGCGGCCGTAATTTTTGCATCATACCGAGGAAGATAAATTGAAACCACATTCCATTGATTATGCTCTTCCTGAAAGGGTCCTAAATCTTTTTTTAAGAGTTCGTTTGTTTCCAATTCTCGTTTTATTTGCTGAAGCAACATTTGGGCTTTTTGCTGGGTTTGACTGATGATTAAAATATGTTTTAATCTTTGTTCGCCAAGAATAGCCCAGAGCGGAAAAGAAAGAGTGAATATAGTTGACTTAGCGGAATTTCTGAAAGCAACAATAACGGCATTTCTAATGGAGGTATTCTCAGTGATATGGAACATTTCTTCTTGAAACGGAGCGATCTCAAATTCAATGTAATGCGAGAAATAGAAGTAGAAAAAGAATTTGTGGGTTCGTTTGACTATATTCAAACGAACCCTCTGATCTTTTAACATTACTTCAATTATTTCTTTAAATTTCATTTATCCTCATCTTTTTTATTAGACGAAGCGAGTCGGAGCGCTTCGCGCACGATGGCAGCCTGCTCCGGCGTTAGTTCTTCATCTGAGTTAGTAATATGTCCACTGATCTCTACCTTATCAGAGTATAAATGATGATGTGATTTTAACCAGAAGCTTATAGCTGACCAATTCTTCTCCTTAATTAAAGAAATAACCTGGGCTTCGCTCATATCGTTAATCAGCAAAATTCCTTCTGCCATGGCTGAGTCCGCCGCTTTTCTAAAATCCACGCTTTTATTGCGCAGCCTGTAATATGTTGCTCGGCTTATGCCAGCTTGTTTGCAGGCAATTTCTACAATCGGCGTTTTGCTTAAATGTTCCAATAATAATTTCTTTTCTTTGGTGCTGATCATATCTTTTTAACTTTTAAACCTGTTAATTTTTCCCAGCGACGCTTTATCACTTCACAGTACGTAGGAACTTTTTCCATTAAGTTGCAACGTCTTTGCATTTTTGTTGCACCGATGAGCAGACTTCCACTTCCCCCATAGGGTTCAAAAATTAAATCATTTCTTTCGGTTAAAACTTTGATATATGGGATAAGAATTTCTATTGGTTTGCAACCGAATATAATTCCTTGCCCGGAGTGCTTGGCATCATCCGCTTTAAATTCAATAAAGTCTGTTGGACAAATCTTTTTTCCTTTTTCATATCCTTCCCAGTGCGGTTTGCCGGAAATTCCGAATAAGGCCGTTTCATATTCGTTCTGTAGTAATTCTGTTTCAGGTTTTAGATTTAAATCAATTTTTTCCGAACCGCCAACCATAGCGATATCGTGTTTTGAAAAGAACTTGTATCTTGCAGCAAAGCCCTGTGTTCTATTTGGCAAGTGCCAGACCAACATATTTTTAACTTTCCAATATTTTTCCATCTCGCCCCAAATTGTTCTGATGTTTTTCCAATTCTCGTAAACGATAATGGAAAAATCGGGTTTAGCAACTTTGGAGACATTTGTCATCCATTTTTCAGTAAAGTCGGGCGGCAATTCATCTGTTTCTAAATATCTCCGATCTCGTTTATATCCAAATCCTTCGGTAGACTTACCGTGTTTTTTCTTGCCCTGGAGATAATTTAAGATGTATGGAGGGTCAGTCAGGCAAAGAGATGCCTTTTCTCCAGCCATCAGCTTTAAGACGTCGGATTCAATGGTCGAATCTCCGCACATCATCCGGTGCTGTCCAAGTTGGTATATGTCTCCTTTTTGAACTTCAACTTTTTCAATGCTAAGTTTTTTCAGTTCTTTTTCTAAGTCAAAAACTTCTGGGTCATCATCAATTCCAAAGACCTCATCTAATTCTTCAGAAGAAAATCCTATATCTGCTAAAAATTTTTCGTCAAACTTCGCTAACAAATCCCAATCCCAGTCGCCTAAATTTTTATTTAAGCGCAGGTTTAAATCTTTTTCTTTATCTAAGTCTGGAATATTAAGATAAACTACTGGAATTTCTTTGAAACCCATTTCTTTCGCCACCTGCCACCTGAAGTGTCCGCCAATGATAATGTTTTTTCTATTTGGTGTAGAATTACAAATTATTGGATCAGCAATCCCAAAGCGGGTAATACTCTCTTTAAGATTTTTGATCGCTTCTTTATTCCAGGTTCTTGGGTTGTATTCAGAGGGGGATAGCTGATTGATAAGAACCTGGACAACTTTTAACTTTTGATTACTAACTTTTGTTTGTGTCATAAAAATAAAAATTAAAGATTAAATAATCTATTTAGATAAAAATTATATTTTTGAGTGGAGGAGCACGGGACATAAAATATAGTAATAAAAGAGAGTAGGCGATTGGAGTTTGCTCTCTCTAATTACTATATAAAAAGAACCATAGTAATTAGAGAAGAGATGGATTACTCCAACTGCTTCTCGATTTCCTATGGTTGCCCCATTTAGAATTCGAGTAAATATTAAATTGTTAATTTTATTTTACAACCTAAAATATATTTTGGCAAGGAAGGTTATCCCCAGCCCATAAACACCCTGAACATAGTGAACGATTTGACAAATTTTAGTATGGTATTATAATATTTTCATATGACCATGCATAAAACACAACTTAAATTATTAGAATTAATAGAAAAACGTAATTTGAACGGTTTATCTCTGCGTGATATTGGCGAGTTAATTGGAATAGAGGACAATCCCCATGTAATTAGACACCATCTTTTACAGTTAAAAAGGCGAGAATTAATTTATTGGGATCAGCAAAAGAAGGAAATTAGAAAAAATTTTAAAGGAGTAAATAAAGAGAGTGGTTTAGTTTCTATTCCAATACTTGGAGCTGCTAATTGCGGGCCAGCCACCATTTTTGCCGAACAGAATATTCAGGGTTATCTTAAGATATCAAAACATTTCTTACCCAAGGTGGTAAAAAATATATTTGCTATTAGAGCTGTTGGTTCGTCATTAAATAAGGCAAAAATAAAAAATAATTCTATCGAGGACGGAGATTATGTCTTGATTGATGGTAATTATCCAAATCCACAAAACAAAGATTACGTTTTGTCGGTTATTGACGACGTTGCCAATATTAAAAGATTTATTAAAGAAAAAGATAAAATAATTTTATTATCTGAATCAACTGAGGATATTCCACCAATTTATATTCATCGCAGGGACAAATATATGATTAACGGTAAGGTGATTCAGGTAATTAAAAAACCAAAAATAAGTTAATCAAAAATATGAATACCTTTCCTGTAAATGAAATAAAAGAAGTCAATGAGATGTTACATAAATTATTAGGATTTGATTTTTTAGAAATCAATTTTGAGGGAACAAAAAAATTAGTACAAGGAGAAGGATTTATTGGTAAATTAAATAAAAAAGGTGACAGCATAAGTCATTATAAAATAGAGGAAACTTTAGAAATGTTACAAAAAACCTCTAATAAAAATTATTTAGAATTATATCGTTTTCTTAATTTTTATTATCCTCGCTTAATTGCATTTCACGTAATAAAGGATAGCGATGATAAATATTCAGAATATTCATCGAATAACGAACTTCTTATTGCCTTAACTTCTATTATTGACAGGATTTCCGACTCTGAGGGATATATAAATAGTAATAATCTTGCGGGAGAGGAAAACAGTTATATTAAAAAATTTGTTAATTTTTTAAAAATAAATTTATCTGAAAAAGATCTCGAAGTTATTGCTAAAAATTCAAAGATTTACAAAAAAGGAAAATTAAAAGAGATAGAAAATTTGAAAAAATTTGCTCAATATGTTTATAAAATTAGAAGCATGATCGTTCACAGGGCTGAATTGGGTGGAATTTATCCTTATCAGGTGGATTTCCAAATTGAAGAAAATAAGGTTGATAATAAAATAACCCTTATGATTACCCCTGATAAATTTAGAAGATTGTTATGGAAAGCAATCTTGACCCATTTGGGTTTTAAAATTATTTTTTAATAATAACTTAAGACAGAAAACAAATAACATAAAATTCATAAATTATTTACGACCGCCCTTCTGTTATATTCTCGTCCGTTGTACACAGTTCTAAGCACTTGCTGTCTCTGCAGCAGGCGAGAGTTAGTCGCTCGTCGACAAGTAAAGAAAGTTTTTATGAATAAAAAGACTTTCAGGCCCGGTCAAATAGCTGATGAGTCAGGTCAATATGGAATTATTGGCCCTCGAGGCGGAGAGATTGGTAAGGAACGCACTGTTACACGGGGCAAACCCTTACCACCTACACCTAAGGCGGGCCAGCAATATATATTAGTGGATAAGACGAAACACTAGTATATAGAAGATGGAAGGGCGGTCCTAAATTAATCTTGAAATAATATTATGTTATCAAAAAAATCTTTAAAAGAATTTAAAAAGATATATAAAAAAGAATTTGGTGAAGAAATTTCAGACCAAGAAGCTTTTAAACAGGGAACAAACTTAGTTAATTTATTTAAACTTCTGTATGAAGTTGATCATCGTGAGAGGGGATGGAAAAAGAAACTAGAAGAAAATCCCAAGGGATTTCATTTAACTGATGGTTCATATAGCTGTTGCATTTGTGGTCAAAACGTTTCTGGTGATAATAGTTGGTATGATCAAAATGGCATCAAGTGTCTTTTGTGTCAGGAGGCGATTGAGGATAATATAATTCCCCCAGAAGCTTGTCATAATAAAGATAGTTGGTATGCTATTTGGGAATTTGATTATTATTTTAAGATGAAGTCGGCAACCGTACGGAAGTTTATACGCCAAGGTAAACTTAAGGCAAGAATTATTCTAAATGAAAATGGGCGTACACACCTTGAGATTTTAATGATTAAAGAGAATCCTGATGTTTTGCCGGCAAAACCCAAAAGCCACTTAGTTAGAGATGGAAAAGGGATGTGTCATATAGAATATGAAGAAGTTAAATTAAATAAATTGTTAAAATAAAAAGTATAATTGATATGCTTATCGAAGAAAAAATTTATGATTTGTATAAACCGCTTAGAAATCATCTTCGTCCAGTATCTATAGAGAATGCTTTTTATGTTATTTGGGCATATATCAATTTTCTGCAGTTTAATAAAATTTTTCCAAAAGATATACAAGTAGATAGTGCTATATTAAATAAAGACTCGCACTGTAGGTATATTGCGGAATGGGAGCTGGCTCTTTTAACAAGAGAGATGATAGTAAATGGCCAAATAAGTCCCTCTCTACTAGAGAGGGACTTTCGAAACTATAGTTATTTTGCAGGGGCAATTAATAAAATTAAAGATTTTGAAAATGAAGCGTGGTCTGTTTTTGGTAACATATCTAATGTGCCAAAAGAGATACGAAGAACTGCACATCGTCAATTTCCTTGGCAATCAAAACCAAACCCATCTTTATTCGTACGATACTTTAAGATTTATAATAATCCAAGAATTAATCAAATGGTTGAAAATATAATTGGGTTATCAGTGCAACAGTGGTATATGATAGGCACAGCACTTATAGGAGTTATACTAAGTAACCCAAAAATTTATAAAGATCCCAAAATATCTATACCTGGTATTTCCAAAAAAGAATTTGACACTTTTTTATCATTTACCGCAGCCGATTTAGATAAACTAGGGGGAATAATAGAAAAGGATGTAAAATATGACGATCAATATGTATACACACTTAACCCATTGGAGTATTATCCACTGATTAATATTAATCAATATTATTATTGCCCGATAATTACTTTTTTAATTTGGAGAATTACATCGGGAATATATTTTGATTTAATAGGAAATAAAAATTTTGGAGATCCGTTTGGATTTGCCTTTCAAGATTATTTAGAAGAAATTTCAAATAAAATTTTACTTCCAAGTGTTACAAAAATTTTTCCAGAACAAAAATATTCAGGAGACAAAGGTAATAAAGATAGTGTCGATTTTATTCTTTCACAAACGGAAGCGGCAATTTTTTTAGAAGCTAAAGCAAAAAGAATGATAGCCCGATCAAAAAGTCAGTTACTCTCAAATGAAGCGATAGAAAAAGATTTAGATATTCTTGCTGATGATATTGTAAAAGTATATGCAACAATTTATGATTACAAAATGAGTCGATATTTGCATTTTCCATATCAACCATCTATAAAAGTTTATCCTCTTATAGTTACAATGGAGGATTGGTTCTTGTTCGGAGAAGATTCAAAAAAATTATCAGAAAAGGTAGAATGTAAATTACAGAATAGGGGGCTAGATATCAATTATTTAACAGAAATACCATACACAGTTTGCTCAGCTACAAATTATGAGTATTTTATTCAAATTTTAAACAATCATACTATAAATGAAGTAATGAATAAATGGTTTACGCCTGATAAAAAAGATCATAACTTTGGTCAATTTTTATTGAGTAATTATAATGAAGGATATAAAGAAATTGATTATTTTTTTCCTAACGATTTTGAGAAGATATATCAAATAAATAACTAATTTTTCTTAGATAAAAGGTAATGTGATTATATGAGTCAATCATTTATTACGCCCGATTTATTACAACATTCAATTGATCAAGGGATTGTTATGGGGGCCTCGATGGTAGAAAATGTTATAAAAGTTATATGGAAGTCACACTGGTCGCACATTATATTCTTTATATTATGCATAGCGGTGTTAAAGATTTTTACGGGTAGAATAGGCAGTTTGATCTATAATATAATCTATTTTGGGCTTTTAATAATAATTCTACTAATAGGAGGATTAAAAATATTATTTAGTCCAGCTTTTGATTTTATATACTCATTACTTTATCCGATCGCATTTTTTCTAACTGGACGAATCTTAAGGAAGGTAAGATAAGTAAAATAATAATATTTAATCTTCTTACTAGTTTTTTAGGTAATTATATTTAGACGATGGACAATATTTATAAAATCAAAAAAGTTTTTAAAGAAAATTTTCTTCGTGAACTGAGCGATAAAGAAGCGAGTGATTTTTTTAATGACTTATTAATCCAATCAAAATTGGAACTATCAAAAATTCCAGGATTTACAGAAGAAGCATTTCAGAGATATTTTTCAAACGAATTAGAGATTTTATTTTCACCAAAGGCAATCAATAAAGAGATATTAAGAATAATTAATATCATAGGGATAGAAAGCTTAGAAAATTCTTCGAAATATAAAAGACTATCTGAAATGACAGATGCGAGTTGTTTGGTTCTGGCTTTAAAAAAGTTATATGCGGAAGAATGGATGATAAAAGCTCAAGATAATCCTGATATTCTTTTGGTAAAACATAATGCAGATTCTTTTAATAAAAAGCCTTTTGATGCTGTTGCACTTGAGATAATGCAGATTCCGGAGAGGGCTAAAAAGACTTTTAGCCAAGATATTGAAAAAGACATTGCCGAATTTATAAGAGACAAGAAATTTAATAAGCGTTATGGAGAAAAGCCACACCTACTTATACATTTTAACTTTAATCAAATGGGGCTCAAACTAAAAATGATTAGTGAGATTCTATACTCTTTTCCAAACAATCCATTTCATCAAATCTGGATTAGAGCAAACACAGATTCTACTTTCAGAATTATGAATATTTCGATGGTTTATCCAAAATTTACTCCAGTTCAAATAGATATGCTAAAAGAACAGCATCTGCTTTTTTAAATTTAATATTGGAGTTATTGATTTATAGACGATAAATCAATAACTTAAAATGAATCCAAATGAGACACGAGACAACTCCTTTTATAGTGTCTCATTTGTCGCATTTTCTTTGCTTGAAAGCGACCCGTCCCTGTTAGTAGAACCACTAGACCGACCCCCAGGAACGCTTGTGTGGTCTAGGGGTGAAAGGTTCTGAACCCGAGTAGGGAGCCAAAAAATAACCGCTTATTTAAGCGGTTATTTTTTGTACCCATTGTTAGACATTAGAAATGATTTTAAATTAGAAAAAAACAATATATTGATAAAAAGTCAAATTATGATATAATAAGAAAATGAGTGTATAGGTAGCTGTCTTGCTTTATTAAATAAATTTCACAATGCCGACTATTACTGCTTAATTATGAATAAAATGATATGGGAATTACAATTATAAATTCAATTGAAGAATCATTTGTAGTCTTTGCTGATAATTTAAAGAAGTCTTTAATTAGCAAGGGTATTGATTGTAACACGGTTTATATAGAAGAATTGGTTTTTTCTGATTTTAATAATTTGAAGAAAGAAATAAAAGACGTAGTCTATATTTTTAATAATAATCGGGCAATCAGCGTTCTGGCGTCGCTTTTGATTAAAAATGGAAAACAGGTAATAAATGGAGGTTATTTTATAAAAAATTGTTCTAAATACGCCGCTCAATTTTTACTTTCAGAGAATAATATTAAAGTGCCTAAGAATTATTTTTCACCGGAATTAACGCACTCTTCCAGCTTAAAAGACGAATTTAATTTTCCTTTGATATTAAAGTCTTTTAGGCATATGGAAAAAAATTATGTTATTAATAATTACGCGGAGTATATTGATTTAATGCTTGATTGGGCGAATAAAGAGCCTCATTATTTTGAAGAATATTGCGGCGATTGCATCTTTTTTAAAATTTATGCGATTAATGGATCAATTTTTTTTGATAAAGCGGTAAAAGAATATACTGATGAGAGTTTAATTGGAAGTATTAAAAAGATAAGAGAGATTTTTTCTTTGGAAGTTTATTCAGTTGATTGTTTATTTAATAAGGAGAAGAACATTTCTTTCATCATTGATGTTAATCCATCACCGGCATTTAAAGGATTGCTAGAGGCTAAAAATTATTTTTTTAGATATCTTGAGGAATTAGGAAATAAATTATAATGATTAAATTTCGTCCACATTCAAAAGAGGATATACCGTTTCGGTTTAAATGGCTTAATGACAAAAAAGTCGTTAATTTTATTTTTGATAATTTCAAACAACCCACGACATTGGCGAAACAAAAATTGTGGTTTAAAAATTACGAAAATAATCCTTGCAAGAAATTCTTTACGATTTTAGACGACGACAACCCTATTGGTTTTATGGGTTTATCAAAAATTGATACGAAAGAAAAAAGAGCAGAAGTTTTTATTTTAATTGGAGAAGGGGAATATCGCGGTAAGGGTGTAGGCAGAATTTCCATGAACTATCTTATTGATATTGCCTTCAAAGAGTTGCGACTTAAACATTTAGCTTTAGAGGTCAATAAACTAAATAATCCTGCTATTAAACTTTATCAGTCGCTTGGCTTTCAAAAAACGAAAGAAAACGACAGAGAAATTGAAATGATTTTTCATGCTTCTAATCTTGACTAATTTTAAATTTTGTTTTATTATTTAATTAGCTTTTTAAAATCATAGAATAGAAATATAGAAAAGGAGGTACAAATGAAGACTGCGAAGCGGGCTAAAGTCGTGCCAAATAAACACTCTCACGTGGTGTGCCAGGGAAACCAAAGGGTTATCCGGGCCAGTCGTGAGGCAATCGGCGCGATGAAATATAAGGCGGAATAATGCCTTACCCAAGAGAGGGGTGAAAGAGCATATTTCTTCCACCCCTCTTTTTAAAAATTTGCGCTTCTTTTCTAATATCTATAAACAAAAAGGAGGATAGCATGAATATTTACGAACGTGATGGAAAGTTTCTTGTTATTTTTAGCGATATTCCCCAGTGGCTAATTGTTGATGCTTTTGGTCTGGGTATTCTTAAGAATATGGTTTCAGGTGATTCTCTTAAACAGATTAAAAGAAAGATGCCGGAAGATGCAGATGAAGTAGAGACAACCTACAATGAACTTCAGCCGCTTATTAATCAGAAGATTAACCGTGACTCTCCAATAATGGAAAATGCGTTAACTTCAAAGACCACCGTGGCAATGATTGGAGTTACGAGAAATTGTAATCTTCAGTCAATCTGTCCTCATTGTTATGTGGATGCCGGCGGCTCGCGAGGCAAGGAACTTTCCTGTAAAGAACACGAAAATTTGGCGAGGCAAATCTGTAATTGCCTCACGCCCGACAAGAATAAGATGTACAAGGTGAATTTGACGGGAGGCGAACCATTCTGTCGTCCTGATATTCTTGAGATTATCCGTGCATATAAGAAGTTTGGTCTTAATGTTAACATGAGCACTAATGGGCTTCTTATCAAAAATGAAGATATACCCGCTATTAGTGAAATGGAAGTGGTTTTATCGGTTTCGCTTGACGGGGCCTCAGCAGAGACACATGATCGGATTAGAGGACGCGGTTCTTGGGAAAAATTAATCGGCAAGATTAATAAATTGGTTCAAGCAGGCGTCAAAATCGGCATTAACTGTCTTTTGCACGAGGGAAACTTTTCGGAATTCGAGCAATTGATTTTACTGTCGCATAAACTCGGATGTTCCGGATTTAATCCGATTAATTTAGTCCAACTTGGCAGGGCATGCCAATCAAAACTGAATCGGGTATCGGAAATTGAAGTATTTAGGCGTTTAGCGATTCATTTGGTTAATCATCCCGAACAGCAGCATCTTTTTGAGTCGTCCTCTCTGTTCTCTTCGCTTGGTGCGGCAATACTTGTCGGTATCACTTGCGAGAGCTGTGGTGTTGGAAATCGTCCATGTGTTTATGTGGATGAAATAGGAAATATTTATCCTTGCCCCAATACGCAGCGCGACGAGTTCTTGCTTGGGAATATTCGTTGCCAACCGCTTAGCGAATGCGTAAAGATTGACCACCCGGTTCTTGAGCGTCTTCGTTCTTTGAGAGTTAGCGATTTAAATGAGAAATGTTCTTTATGCGATATTCGTTTTTTTTGCGGTGGAGATTGTCGTGGAGAGACATATAATGTCACGGGAAATTTAAGAGCTCCTTATGTAGCGTGCGATGATCGGCATAATTCCATTATTGAATTAATGTGGGTTGCAGCCGAACATCCAGAATTATTTAAAAGTCGAGCAGGGGATTATATCACTAATCTTCACTAAGCTCAATTTTGGGGGTGAACTATGCAAATAGCTCGCCCCCTTTTTTATAAATTAAAGGGGATTAAAAGACAAGTAACAATACTTGTCTTTTTGCATTTTACTTTTAGCTATTTTATTGTTACAATATTCAATGTAATCACTTTTATGCCGACGAATAAAATCAAAATAAATTTAACGAAAATTTTGGCATTAACCTTGGGCCTTTTTATATTATGGCCAAGTTTTGCTTTGGCCGCGACTAAAATTGTTGAGCCGCAAGAAATTAAAGAATTTAAAGAATATGATTTATCAGCAACAACCGCCAATGCCATTTTGGTACAAGATGTCAAAAGCGGAAAAAATTTATTGGATTATAATTCAGATAAAGTTTGGTCGGCTGCTAGTTTGACCAAATTAATGTCAGCTTTAGTTTTTTTAGATCAAGGAATAAGTTTCAGCGCCAGAACTAAATTGAAAGCAGGGGATAGCGTCGGCGGAGCGGAATTAAGCGCCAATGGATATTCTTTAAGCGCGAGAGATTTATTTAATTGCAGTTTAATGGCGTCAACCAATAATACGGTTAGCGCTTTAGTGAGATTATCCGGATTATCAAAAAATAATTTTGTCAAAAGAATGAATAAAAAAGCCAAGGTATTGGGCATGACGTCCAGCACTTTTGTGGAACCGACCGGCATGGATTCTAAAAATTTAATTACCGCCAAAGATGTGACCAAATTGGCAATCACGGCTTTTTCAAATTATAATATCCGCACTGTCAGCGCGCGAAAAAATTATACCTTGTCAGTAAAAATTAATCGAAAATTTAAAACAATTAAAAATGTCAATAAATTATTATTTGAATCAAGATTGGATATCGTCGGCGGAAAAACAGGATTACTGGACGAATCGCAATATAATTTTACAACCATTATCCGCGGTCCCAAAAATTCACGGATTGCCGTTACGGTTTTGGGCGCCAATACTTGGAATGATTTATTCAACGAAACGCAAAAATTAGCAGATTGGGCCACGGCGAATTGGCAGTGGTAATACGGTTAATGTAACAGGGCTAGAAGGCTAATAAAATCTATTTTTATTGGCCTTTTTCATTTAGTCGGTTTTTAAAGGTAATTTTGTCCACCAAAATGGCTCTTGACCCCCTCACAAGGAAAATTATTGCTTTTTTGAAAATTACAATAGAATTAAGCATAAATTAAATAAGTATCTAATTTTAAGATATGTATATAAAAGAACAAAAGACAAGTAATTTTATAATTTTCCCCATGTGAGGGGGTTGACAAAAACCGAAAAATCTGGTATTGTATTAGTAATATCCAAAATATGGATAGGTCTGGCCACGAGACATCGTGGTAAAAATGTACTTTGACAAGAGGAGGAAAAGATGAAAAAATCTTTCCTTTTAGTAGTATTAGCAGTAACTGCAATCTTTTGCAGTTCAATAGTTACGGCCAATTCGCAGTCAAGAGTTAACGCTCAACACACTGGATATTATGCGAATGTAAATGGTCCGGAAACAGCGAATGTGAAGTGGGTAGTAAACATTGGGACAAAGTGCGGTTTATATCCTTCACCGATTATTGATACAATCGGCGGCGGAGAAAGAATCATTTGCAGTACAGATTCCGGTGTTGTTATCTTTAATCCGAATGGAACTCTGTGGGAAAAGATTGGTACTGGTTATCAAATTTTAACCGGTACTGCGACTTTAAACGGATTTGTTTTCTTCGGAGCAAAAGATAGTTTGATAGTAATAAATAGTAATTTGAATGACACTTCGAATCATTGGTCTTATTATATAGGATCAAACGCTACTTCACCGACTGTTTTCAATAACAAGGTTTATATCTGTGCCGGAAAAAAACTTTACTGTTTTAACGATAGTACATTGGAATGGTCAACTGACGCAGGGAAAGGAGCTAATCCCACCTCTGCTCCGACAATAGGAGACAGCGGTAGGATCTATGTTGCGACAAAGCAAGACACTTCCTATGATTATAGGATATATTGCTTTAACCCAAATGGAATTCAGAGATGGATATATGAATCAAATAACGGTGAAAGGACAGGTATTTTTCCAACGCCTGTAGTTGATTCAAGTGGCAATATTTACGTCTCCACGTATGCGAGAGATTCAGCAACAAGTTCCTTCTACGCCGTAACTAAAAATGGATGGGAAGCTTTTGAAAGGTTTTTAAGAAATTGCTATGCTGCCCCGGCGATTTACGGTGGAAATATAATTTGCTGCACTCAAAATGGGATATGGGCCGTGAACCGTTCTAACAATACTACAACTTGGCACTGGACTTCATCTGACTCGGTTTTTACAACGTGTTCGCCAATTATTGATGCGAATGGAAAAATTTTTGTCGCAACCGATAAAGGACTGGTATTGGCAATCACTAAAAACGGAAGCTGTCAATGGTTTTTAGAAACTCAAGAAGGTCCAATAGAGTCGGCTGTTCTGGGAGCAGATGGAACGTTGTATGTATTAACATGCAGCGGGAAATTATATGCTATCGGCAGAGATATAGCCACTGAAGAAAAAGGAAATATTGTAAAAGATATTATGGTATTTCCAACTGTTTCTTCTACCAAGTTTGCAATTCAAGCTCCGGAAAAATCTAAAATATGTGTATATGATATAGCCGGCAAATTGGTAAAAACAGTTAAAGGTTCTTTCTGGAATGGTACGAATGAATTGAACCAGAGATCACCAAGCGGTATGTATTTTATAAATTTTACCGTAGGTGAAAGAAAGGTTACGAAGAAATTAATATGGGTGAAGTAAAAACTCTTCATCTTGTACAGGGCAGACGTGAAAACGCCTGCCCTCTTTTATTTCTCCAGAAATGACTATTAAAGAGTGGGGGAAAGGGCTTATCCACAGCAAAAGGATTGACAAAGTATTAATTTCAGTTTTATCCCCAAAAGGGGGGCTTGACAAATTCTCAATTTTATGATATATTATATAAATAAATAAAAGGACAGACCTATAACATAGATTTAAAGCTCTTTATAGCAATAATGTATAATTAAGAAAATAATAATTTATTCGCATAATTTAATTTATTTTAAATGTTTATCATTATGAAAAATATGAAAAAGCTTAGTTTATCTCTTTTAATCTGTTTAGCAAGTTTTATCATTTTAGGCAATTCTCCATTGTCTAATTTTGCGTTGGCAGATACAACCATAGAGTTTAAGGACGTATCTGTTAATCCGCCAGGAGCATCTATAAATGCAGGAGAATCTATCGGTATAACCGTAGATGCTGATGATGCAGGATCAAGTATCTCATCTATTGAGGTAACTGTGGCCAGTCCATCAGGAAGTCAAACAGTTGTAGGTGAAATATGGTCTGCAACTTCGGGGCCATGGTCTGGTAATTTATTAATCCCGCAAAGCGCTGAAGGGGGACTTTGGAAAGTACAATCAGTTAAAATTACAGATGGTACTGGTTTTAGTATTTATAATAATGATGTTGATTTTTTTGGCCAAATTTTTACTGTTTATCCTCAAACCACTAAAGCGATTACTTCATTTGAATTTGACGGATTAAATCCAAAAGTGACTGGTGATATTAATAAAACTGATTATACAGTTACTTTAAATGTTCCATCTGGAACTGATTTGACTGTCTTAGTGCCGACAATCGTTACTAATGGAAAATACATTGGCGAAAATCCAGTTATCATTCCTGCTTCTGGTGCGCCTCAAGATTTTACTAATCCGGTTACATATACTGTGACAGCTGGTAACGGCGACACTCAACCTTACGTGGTTACTGTTAATGTGACGCCCAGCTCAGCTAAGGCAATTACTGCTTTTACAATTCCTGATCAGGTTGGTGTAACTACTATTAATGAAACAGATCATACTGTTAATTTAACTATGCCTTTTGGCACTGATGTGACTGCTTTAATTCCGA
>Ga0172379_10002433_pt1 | contig 32877 bp, 31 predicted proteins | sample GrowelOW334metaG_FD_119756 | JGI IMG/M metagenome (GOLD analysis project Ga0172379, IMG submission 119756) | Groundwater microbial communities from an aquifer near a municipal landfill in Southern Ontario, Canada - Groundwater well OW334 metaG | ecosystem: Environmental > Aquatic > Deep...
ATTTTGTTTTGGTTATTTTTTATTTTTATATTTAAAAGCTTTTTTAAGCTTGGTTATTTTTGTTCAGCTTGGGCAGGGCTTTTCATAAGCATTCCCTTCAAAACTTTCCCACCATTTAAATCATAAGAAACGAGCCCGACTACAAGAGCACCTAAAAGCGCAACAAGAATATAAATTCGCACTTTCTTCGAAGACATTTCGGTCATAAAAATCCAGTTATATTTTTGTTTTTGTACACCAAACAGCTATATTATAGAACTTTTTACAATATTTAGCAAGAGGGTAAACCTATAATTTTCTACTTTGCAGCCTTGTGACCCATCACAGACAAAATCAGGTTCATTGTGATAAAAATCAAGCATATCGTGCACAGCAAACAGAGCGTGGAAAGAAATACCCATTCGTTGTGAAGATAAATGACATTCATCATAATGCCCATGCCCGAAAGAACACTTATGGCATAGAAATAACCTTTTGCGGCAGTTTTCTTGAGGGCTTTATAGGCCAACAAAACCATTATCAAATAAACGGCGATTGCCCATGAGCAAACGGGCGCTCCAAAAAACTGAGCATATGGAGACGTAACAACGGAAGAACAAGAAAAAAGACTGTTAATATCGCAGAAGCTAGATCCACCGGATCCAAACGTGTTTTTCCAGAAGACATAAGTAAGATATCCACCGTTTAGTGCCCCCAAAAGAGAAAACACCATTATGGATTTCGCTGCGCCGTTCTTTGTCATAAAAAGAGGGTTAATTTTTTTGACGGGATAACTTTAACACAATCGGAAGAAAAAAATAAACAAAAAACAAACCTCTGATTCGCGTTACAGAACCCCCATTTATTGAGAATTACATATTCTCGCCGGTTTTACAAAACCCATATTTTATGCTATTATAATCAAATGAAAAACACACACAGTATCCCAGATTTTCCGGAGATGGGAAGTTTGGGGGAAAAAGAGAACGGCAAGAAGAAGGCGGAAAAAATTAACACAAGAAATGCCCTGCTGATAAGTTTTGCATTGCATGGGGCTCTACTAGGCGTGCTGGCAGGAAACAAGACTCCACATATTGGCAAATCTCTTTCTGTTGTGGCAATTAGGTCCAAGCACGCGTTGTCCGCCATGATTCATAGGAGTGACATCCGTAGCTTTAAGCAAAAAACTAAAGAACCTTTCGAAGAAAACCCTTCGTCAATAGATATGGGTGAATTTTTTCTCGAAGTCGAACGCTTGTCGGGAAATATAAATACATGGGAAAAAGAATTAGCAAAGAAGAATTTACAAAAGATGATAGAAAATTTAAAAGCCGAAACGGATGACATGAAAAGCGGCACTGATTACGAATTACGAATATTGCATGAAATTGTCCAAAGCCAGGGAGATTACATGGAATCGTCATCAACATTATCGGGTATATTAAATTTTAACAGAGGGAATTGCGAGGCACGCGCAAAGCTTATGGTCGTCCTGACAAAAGCATTGCTTCCTGATGCCAAAGTAAAGCTACAAGTATGGAAAGACCACGACCGAGCAATGGCCAAGATTAACGAACAATGGTACTTGCTGGAGCTACCAACCCCAACTCTTGTAACCGACAAAGATCTGGAAGGCTCAGCAATATATAGTTCAGATGCTTATATTGAAAATTTTTTAGGAAAAGATTCAGACCCATCTTTTATGAGCATACCAAAAGATAGCGGAAAACCATCCTCCGCTATAACTGACACGACTTTTTCTGTCGGAGGAAATCTTAGAGGAAAGCTTAAAAGCATGGCGCCGGATAATCTTCCGGAGCTTGAAAAAACAGAGCGTGTTTCGTTTGAAGATGCCAGATGGGAGAAAAGCATGAAGGTTGATATGAGTACGATTCTTTTGGATAAAGATGCTGCCATTTCCTCTCCAAAAACAAACGTCTCGCCGCCCGAGAGCAAGCTGTCGGAGGCCCAGCTTCTTGACGCTAAGATAAGTGGAACTTTTGTCGTCACGCCTTCCATGCTCACGCTTGAAGGAATGGAAAACACGGGAATAAAGACCTTGGGAGTCTTTGATGAAAACAATATAAAAGACTGGACACTCATTACAAAACTGCCGATTAAAACCCTTGTGTCAAGTAGTGCAACGATTCCTGTCGAAGCAATGAGAAAGCTAAAATCTCTCAAGTCCCTAAAATATCCGACGACTTCATCTAAAAACCTGGCATTCTTACCCGAATTGCCAATCCTTAAAACATTGATTCTTACAAAAGCCCCCTTGTCATCAGGGGACATTACGAGCGTGATTGAAAAATTAAAACAGCTAGAGAAGCTGAGCGTTCCGATAGAAAATATTACCGGCCTAGAGTGGCTGAAAGGCATTCAAAGCCTTCAGCAATTGGAGTTTTCTGGCGATGACAATATTCTTATACAAACTCTCCCCGAAAAGGTTTTTGCTAATTCAAAAAACCTCAAATTTCTTAAAATAGCTATTAAAAATTTTGATTGCGGAGAACTTCTTGGCCTTCCCATAAATGAATTGGAATTAAGAAGAGTAGAGCATCTCAAAAGCCCCGAAGCATTAAAAACATTACCCTTAAAACATCTGTATCTGGCTATGCAAAAAATGCCCTCTCGGGAAACCATGGAAATTCTAAAAACTATGGATATTCCTTGGAATTTGGTCTTGCGGTTAGAAAACAGAGAATACACTTATTACCATGACAGCAATTTTGTTGAAGTAAATGGAGGTAGTCTTAAGGAGGCTTTGCAAATCTCGATCGAAATGGGACTTCCGGTAAAAGAAATTGTTATTCATGGTAACATCACGGACGCGGAAATGATAAAAACTATCAAAGGGATTAAGCGGTTAACGCTAGAAGATTTTCACCCTTGCAACGTAGAGTCTCTGGAAATCGACGGACTTGAAGTGCTTACTTTTAACCGTTGCGAGGTGTCTGGCTTGGACACTTTGCAGCGCCGTTTGGCGGCCAAGGGGGTGACTATCAATCATGGCCCATAACTACACGATGCGGAACAAGCCGTTTTAATTAATTTTTTGGTGGAGATGCCGGGAATCGAACCCGGGTCCAGAGATGAGAGACAACTGCTTCTACAATCATAGCCGTTCTTCGATTTTCTACGCTGACATATAAGTCCGGCCAAAATAATCAGCGCCTATCTTCTAAGGTTTTGGTGCTTGTTCACCGAAGCTCGCAAACAAGCCTTAACCCGCTAAATTACGCCCTTGTGGCTCAGCAGGTATCGGCCACAAGAACGTTATCCGAAATTAATCAGATAATTAAGCAGCTAAAGCATAGGCTGGCGCGAATCGAAATTCACGTGCAGCAAGTTTTTCAGCTAACTTAGAAATGCTGTTTGCATTTATGTTGCACTGACGGATATAAGGGGAGACAGTGCAATCCCCTGATTGCGGCAAATTGACTCTTGATCATCCTGTCAAATGCCTTTACATCCCCACGTTTTCAAAGAGCAAGAGACATTCTAAACTGTTCCGGCGCCCCTTGCAATCCCGTGTTTCGCTTCTTTTCCAAGGTTTATTAAGCTTGTTTTTAAACCTTCGGCCCAGTCGCCACCCAAGTCGTTCATGTTTATTCTTAGTTTGGATCCAACAATTCTCCATTTGGAATTGTGCTCCAAAATACTGATTATATTTGTGGGTTTAACTTTTTTGGACATAACCAAAACAACTTCTTTGTCGTGACTCATAGGCACCGTTTCGGCCTTAACCTGAATAAGTCCGGCTTGTTTTGCGAGAATTTTTAATTCAATAACTTTAAATAAATTATAAACTTCTTCAGGCATTTTTCCATACTCTTCAATCAAGTCATCGCGAATTTCGTTGAGATATTGCTTGTTGTCAGCAGAAGATAATTTCTGATAAGTATTGATTTTGTCCTTTGAAGAAGAGATATACGCATCCGGAACATAAGCGGGCAACGGCAATTCGATGGAAACATCCTGTGGCTCTTCCCCGCCTTCCGCAACACGACCCTGTTTAAGATCTTCAACCGCTCTATTTAACATTCTTATAAAATGCGAGACGCCGACTATATTAATTACTCCGTGTTGATTAACGCCAAGAATGTCGCCGGCTCCTCTGATTTCCAAATCCTTCATGGCAATTTGGAATCCGCTGCCAAGATCCGAGGCTTCGACTATTGCTCGCAATCTTTTCTTTGCGTCCAATTTTAGGCGCTGACCGTGGTACAAAAAGTAGGCATACGCCTGCTGCTTGCCACGTCCCACGCGCCCTCTCAGCTGATACAATTGCGCCAACCCAAACCTGTCCGCGTTGTTCACAATTAAAGTGTTGGCGTTCTCCAAGTCGATTCCGTTTTCAATAATCGTCGAGCTGACCAAGACGTTATATCTCGCTTCTTTAAAAGCCATGACTCTTTCTTCCAAATCCCCGCTTCCAAGCTTCCCATGAGCCACAATTATTTTTGCCTCGGGCACAAGATATTTAAGTTTATCTGCAAAACTATCAATTGTTTGCACTCTGTTGTGTAAAAAATAAACCTGACCTCCGCGACCAATCTCCTTCATGATAGCCTCCCGCACCAAGTTCGCGGAGTACTTCCTGACCTCCGTGATAACGGGCAGCCTTCCATATGGCGGCGTGGTGATTGTTGTAATATCTCGAATTTTATTCAAACAAATATTTAGCGTTCTTGGAATCGGCGTCGCCGTCAAAGTGATAACATCGACGTTTTGTCTGACTTGTTGAATCTGTTCTTTTTGTTTAACTCCAAACCTCTGCTCCTCATCGATTATCAAAAGCCCGAGGTCTTTAAATTTAATATCCGGCTGAAGAAGCCTATGTGTTCCGACAACAATGTCGACCTCTCCTTTTACCAGCCGGCCCAAAATTTCTTTCTGCTCGGACTGCGTTTTAAACCTACTCATCATTTCAACCCGAACATGAAATTCTTCCATTCTTCTTTTGAAAGATTTGTAATGCTGATCCGCTAAAATAGTGATTGGCGCAATCAGCGCGACCTGTTTTTTAGCTTGCACAGCCTTAAAAGCCGCCCTCATGGCAACCTCGGTTTTTCCAAATCCAACGTCTCCGCAAATAAGTCTGTCCATCGGCTGATATTTTTCCATGTCCGCCTTCACATCAACAATGGCCTTTATTTGCCCCGGAGTTTCTTCATACGGAAATGTGTCCTCGAATTGTAATTGGATGTCATTATCCGGAGGAAACTTGAGTCCTCTTGCGGCTTTTCTTTCGGCATAAAGTTTTAGTAATTCTTTTGCAATAACCTGAGTTTCTTTTTCAACTTTCTTCGTAAGAGTGTTCCATTCAACGCTTCCAAGTCTTGTTAATTTTGGCATCGTATCTTCCGATCCGATATATTTATTAACTTTGTCGGCCTGATCAATTGGAACAAAAAGTTTATCATTTTCCGCATAAGCAAGCTTCAAATACTCTTTCGTAATTCCATCAACGGTTTTCCTGTCGAATCCTTCAAATCTCGCAATTCCATGATCATTATGAACAACGTAATCGCCGGTTTTTAATCCTGTTAAGAAGTCGTCAAAAATATTTCTACTGCCAACCGCGCGCTTTTCCTCCCTGACCAAGCTTATATCCTTGTCTGTAATTAAAGCTATTCTCGCATCCGGTTCCTGAAAAGACTCCGGAAAAACATCTTCTTTATTAATCTCCATTAAAAATACCGATGTCTGATTAAAATTGTCTGAAGTTATACCTTCGACAAAAGGAATGGCCTGATCAACAAAAAGTCCGCGCATGTCATTTTTATTCTTTGTGTAAAAAATTATTTTCCATTTCGCGCTAATTTTATCTCTAAAATCATTGGCCAGGTCATAAGCGCTTCGATATTTAATAATAGAAAGAAAGTGAAGATGTTTATGATTCTCCATATCCTCGTTAAAAGACGCGAACATTATTGTTCTGGAAATTTTTGCGGCACTTTCCATAAGCCCATTCCAGAGATCGTAGTATTCATCAAGAACGTCGACTTCATCATCAATAACAAGATCGTTTACCCCAAAAAGATCAACAACGCTTTCATAAAAAGAAGTAAAATTCATTGGGAAAATTTCAACAGAATCAACTTCTTTAACAACTTTTGAGTAATCGGATTTATCCAAAACAGAAATTGATTCAATTTTATTAAACCCGATGTCGATTCTCAAAACTTCGTCGCCATTTATTGGATAAATATAAATACTATCTCCAACACGATAATAAGTTCCGCTCTCCAAGATCTTTTCATCACTAATTTCATAGCCCATCCCAACAATGTCTTCTATAAAATCCACCTGATCGAGCTTCTGCCCTTTTTCCATTTTCTTTTTATTTTGATTAAGCTCTGCTGTGTTGGGAAAATTCTGCAACAACGATTGAAAATCAACAACAAAAATAGTCTTCTTTTTACTAAAAATAGCCGTTGTAAACTCAATGAGTTTCTTTTTTTCATGTGACTCAAATTCGCTAAATGTAGAGTAAAACCCGCGATCTTCTTCTTTCCCTTTTGAATATAAAAACACATCTCTTTTTCCCCATGTATGAAGGGCTTTTTCAACAACAACTTGTTCCTGAACATCATTAACGACCCATAAAACATTTTCAACTTTTACATCCTTGTCTCTAAAAATATCAGCCAAAAGCATAGCTTTTGCGGAGCTATTACAGGCACCCGAATAACTTACATTCCTAATCCTTTTAAAGAGTTTTACATAGTCGGATAAAACTCCGTCCGGAAAGGAAGATATTATGTTTTTCATCTATGTTTTAAACTTTTAGCGGCATTATTATATATACATAATCCTCTCCTTTTAGCTTCTTTATAACCGCCGGAGAGATTTTATCGTTAACACCGATAATAATATTGTCCTCGGAAATATACATAAGAACATCGAGAAGATATTGTGCGTTTAGGGAAATTTTATTATTTTCTCCGTCAATTTTAACGTTTAGTTCGGCCTTTTCTTCACCAATTTTAGTCTCCTCTGAAGAAACGGTTAACTTGCCGTCATTTGTAACTGAAAGTTTTATACTATTATTATTTTCCCTGGCAAATAAACTAACTCTTTTTAAAACAAGTGATAAATCCTCTACTGAAACTTCGAATTTTGTCTTAATTTCTTTTGGAATAATTTTTTCATATTCAGGAAACTTCCCCTCTATAAGCCTTGAAATTAATTTAACATCATCGAAGTTGAATAAAATTTGATTCTTGGAAATATTTATTTTAACTTCTTTTTTATTTGGCTTGCTAATAATTTTACTAAACTCACTTAATGTTTTTGCCGGAATAATGCAGTAAAAATCTTCGGCAGGCTTAGTGGAAAGTGTGATTTTTTTCTCCGCAAGTCTATAACTATCAGTAGCAACAAGTTTAACGTCTTTTCCGGCCGAATACATTAAAACTCCGGATAATACAGGCCTTGAAACATTCATAGACGCGGCAAAAACAACCTCAGTTATAGCTTCATATAATTGATCTATTTTTAAAACTATCTCCTGTCCTTTTTCAATATTTGGAATTAATGGGAATTCATCAGCGCTTATACATTTAATTTTTGTGCTTGAAGATGAAGAATTAATAGATAAAGAAAGTCCTTCAGTTAAGCTTAATTCTATCTTCTCATCTTTTAGTAAAGAAATGTAATTTGTGATAAGTTTTGCTGGAACGGTTATAGCTCCTTCACTTCTAACATCCGCATCTATTGAGCAGTTAATTGCAATTTCAAGATTCGTGGATGAAAAATAAAGTTTCTTTCCTTCCGCTTTTAATAAAATATTATTTAAAACCGGAAGAGTATTATTAAGGCTTATCGCCTTATTAACAATATTTAAAGCATAGTCAAAATCTGCTTGGGAACAAAAAAGTTTCATAAAGAGTACATTAAAAATGGTAATGCCCGGAAACATTATATATTTTACTTAGTATAAAACAATATAAATTTATATATAAATATTTAGTAGTAGTTATAGAGAGATAAAAGACATAAAATCCAAACCGCACTAATAAGCCATAAAACAAGAAAAAACACATAAAAACAATCAAAAACACAACAAAACAGAGTATAAAATGTGCAAAACCCATTCAAAACCTAAACTTGTTAAATTCCGTTCAAATGCGTAAAATTAGGAAGCTTAAGAAAAAAACATGGAAAACAACATATTAATATATATAGGAGTGGCTGTAGGAAGCGGTATTTTAGGCCTTGGGGCGGCAATACTATTTTTGGGAAAAGGTCTTTTTGATCCAGCGGAAAGAATAAGGAATGCTGAAGAAATGTTGGTTAAAACCGAAAAAGAGAAGGAAGAGATAGTAAAAATGGCCAAAGAAAGAGCACATAAAACCAAGGAAAGGCTTCAACACGAGATAAAAGACACGGAGGAGCGGGTAAAAAAACTGGAAGAAGCACTGAAATATAAAGAAGAAACTGTTGGAAAAAAGCAAAAAAGAAACGAAGAATTAAGGCTAAAGATGGTTTCTCAAAAGGAAGAATCTTCGGGGCTGCAAGAAGGGATAAAGAAGCTGGAGAGAAAATTTACCGAGAGGCTATGTGAGAAAACAGGAATGAATTTAATGGAAACAAAGGAGCAAATCATCGAAAAATACATAACCGAAACAGAAGAAGAGGCAAAAGAAAGGTTCGCAAACCAAGAAGAGCATATAAAAGAAAACGCAGTAAGAATGGCAAAAAAAGTGCTGGTAAATGCCATACAAAGAATGTGCTCGCCTACATCAGTTGAAACAAAAGTAATTTTAATAAAAGTCCCAAGAGATGAAATAAAAGGAAAAATAGTGGGGAAAGAAGGGGGAAACATTCTAGAATTCGAAAAATTACTGGAGGTAGATATTATATTTAATGATATGCCAAGCACTATAAGCATATCCGGATACAACCTTGTCAACCGAAGAATAGCGCAAAAAGCGATAGAGTCTTTAATTAGAGAACGAAGAAACATAACACCGGAACTATTAAAAGAAACAATAAAAAAAGCGGGACTGGAAATAGACAAAGAGCTATATGAAATAGGAGAAAAAGCGCTAAAAATGTTGGATATAAAAAGCGTAGACAAAGAGCTGGTAAAAACAATAGGACGCCTCCAGTACAGAACAAGTTACGGGCAAAACATCATGAAGCATTCGCTGGAAGTTTCATGGATTGCGACAATGTTGGGCAGCGAAGTCGGGATTAATGTAAACATTTGCAAGATAGCAGGGTTTTTACACGACCTGGGAAAAGCCATAGATCAAGACCCTAACGTTCAGGGAACGCACGACTTTTTGACAAAGGAGTTGATGACAAAATACAACTTCTCTCCGGAAGAAATACACGCTGCGTGGACACATCACGATTCCGAGCCGCCACGAACGGCGGAAGCGTTAATGGTTAAAGCCGCGGACGCGGTTTCGGCGGGAAGACCGGGAGCCAGACAGGAGTCTATGGAAAAATACACCGAGAGGATTATGGCGCTTGAAGATGCCGGAAGAAGCTTTGGCGGAGTTAAAAAAGCATACGCAATTTCGGCAGGAAGAGAACTTAGAGTTTTTGTAGACTCGGAGCAGATAAGTGATGATAAAATGAAGGGGCTTGCGGAACAAATAGCGGGAAAAATACAAAAAGAAATAAGCTACCCGGGAAAAATAAAAGTAAACACAATCCGCCGAACAGGCTTTACAGAAACAGCAAAATAATAGTCTATAACGCACTTTGTTATGACTGAGAAAAAAAGAAAATTACTCGAAAGATTACTAATGGGAGCCGTAATTGGAGGCGCCATCGGTTCGGTCGTAGGGGTTACTCTAAAGATGAGAAAGAAAAAAGAAGAGGACCTGATTATAGAGGATGTGCCGATGACTAAAAAAAGACGATTAATAACCTTTTTAAGAAAATTAGCGAGAAAGAAAAAAGGAATAATGGGGATGAAAGAAATCCCAACAGAAACGGTTATAGAAGACACAGAGCATGACAAGAAATAAAAAAATAATTATTGCCGTGGCTGTGGTTACTTTTGCATGTACCGCAGCTGCAAGTACGATTCTGATTAAACGCTTTTGGGGAGAAGGCAGGTTTGCGCTGGGGATTGTGATTGCAGGCGAAGACCTTTCCGGAAAAACACTGGAAGAAGGTACAAAAATCTTGAAAGAAAAAGAACAAAACTTCCTGAACGGCAAAATAAAATTTAAACTCGGCGAAAAAGCCGTAGAAAAACCGGTTAAAGATCTTGGGGTGGAAATATCATTGGAAAGAACCATAGAAACTGTAAAAAACTTTAAAGCAAACGACTCGGAAAAGCCGATAAGTATAATAAAAACAATAGACGGAGAAAAAATAATAAACGAACTGACAAAAGATTTTAAACTGGAAGAGCAGCTTCCAAAAGACGCCGGTTTTTATTTGGACAAAGGGGTTCTTTTAATCAGCGAAGAAAAAAACGGAACGATCATTGACGATAAAACACTCACGGAAGACCTAAGTGATGCAATAGACAAATTGGAGCCGACAGAGGTTTTAGTAGAGCTAAAAAATGCAGAACCAAAAATCACAAAAGAGGCCATGGAAGGCAGTAAAACCGAAATCTTAGACAAACTCAGTCAAACGATTTTATTGATAGACCCAATATATAGCGACGATTGGCTAGTCAAAATTAAAGATCATCCGGACTGGGTGAAATTTGTGCAAAAACCCCAAATGAGTTTTGAACAATTTTTTGGCAACAAAGTGACACCAAAAGTAACAATCGAAATAAATCAGGAAGCTTTGAACAAGTTTGCGGATGAAAATCTTTCGAAGTGGCTAGACAAACCGCCGGAGGATGTAAACATCCATCAAGGAAACGAAGGAAAATTTATAATAGACGGCCGCGGCAACGACGGAAAGATGATACAAAGGCGACTTTTAAAAGAGAGCATAGAAATGGCAATCGAAAACAAAATAAGAAACGTTACGATTCCGGTTGTAACAATAAAACCAAAAATAACCGTGGACGAGGCGGCAAAAAAACTTGGGATAACAGAAAGATTATCGGTCGGACACACTTCGTATTATGGATCTCCGACAAATAGAGTTATAAACATAAAAGCCGGGAAAGAAAGATTTAATGGAGTAGTTGTTAAACCGGATGAAATTTTTTCTTTTAATAAAACATTAGGCGAAGTTACTGCAGAGACCGGATATAAAATGGAACTTGTTATCAAGCCGGAGGGAACAATTCCGGAGTATGGCGGCGGGATCTGTCAGGTCTCGACCACGGCGTACAGGGCCGCCATATTTGCAGGCGTGCCGATAGTCGAAAGGCATCAGCATACTTACGCGGTGACTTATTATTCCCAGATTTTGGGTCACGGACTGGATGCGACAATTTATCTTGGAGGAGCGGATTTAAAGTTTAAAAATGACACAGGAAATTCAATTTTAATTCAATCGTATGTTGATAAAGACTACGAACTATATTTTGTTTTTTACGGAACAAAAGATGGAAGATCGGTAAGAATGGAAGGGCCGATGATATCCAATCAGCATGGAGCGGGGCCAACGGTAACAGAAGAAACTCAAGAGCTTAAAAAAGGCCAAACCAAGGTGGCGGAAAAGGCTCACGGAGGCTTCGATGCGCTCTGGTACAGATATGTAACAACAAAGACAGGAGAGGTTATAAAAGAAGCAATAGTGTCCAAATACAAAGCAATGCCGACAAAAATCCTAATCGGCACGGGAGAGTAAAGAAATAAATTATTCTTGCGGCGGAAGTTCTATCTTTTTCAAAAGCGAAAGAGCTTCTTTGTTTTCAGCATCAAGTTCGAGAATCTTTTTAAGAACCAATTTACAATCTTCGATTTTTTGAAGATCATTATGGAGTTCGGCCAACAGGAAAAGGAAATCCAGATTGTCTTTATCCAACTCAAGAGCTTTGTTTATTGCGATAATTGATAAGTCCGGTTGTTTTAACGACCTGTAAACCTGAGCAAGACTGATAAATCTTTGCGGCCGCGACGGATCAAGAACAATAGCTTGCTGATATGCATTTTTGGCCTCCTCGAATTGATTTTGCTGATAAAGGGCGAAGCCCAGATGGCTGTAATGAATAGGATTTTCCAAGGCCTCGGCAAGCTGTTTAAATAAAGCCGCGGCCGAACTATACATTTGCTTGTTTAAATACAACATCGCCAACTCGTGCTGAGTGTCGGCATGGTTTGGATCTATCGCCAAAGCCTGTACAAAGCTTTTTATGGCCTCCTCGTCCTTTCCGGCTTTCACTAATTGTTTCCCCTTTTCACACAGAGCCTCAGCCTTGGATTTGTCCTTCTTCAGCAATTTTACGGACTCGTCGGCCTTTTCTTCGGGAACTTCCTCGACAATCTTCTTTTCAGCTTTTTTCCCCATTAAAAAAACCCGATGAAGAAAAACCAAAACAAAAACCAAAGCCGCCAAAAATATAATTAAATACGTCCACATATTTTAAAAATTATAAAGTTTTAATTTTTTCTTCCTCGGAAGACTCTTCGGACATAGGCTCTTCGGGCGCTTCTGTTGTACGAGACCCTCCGCGAGACTCCGGAGTTTTTACAACCTTTTCAATTTCTTCAACACTTATAATCAGAAACTCTCTTTCTTCAGTGAGAACCTTAACTTTTTGGTTAAGAATATCGAACCCGACAACTTGAGCCTGTTTGCTAACCGAAACAACACTTTTTTTAAGCTTAACGATACTTCCAATATCGGGAATGGACTTTTTAAGTTTTCTATAAGTATTAACCTCATATTTCAAACAACACAGAAGCTTTCCGCACGAACCGGAAAGTTTTGAACTACCCTTGCTTTCCAATCCTTGGTCACGAACCATGTCCATGCTGATGCTTTCAAGTCTGTTTAAAAACGAAGAGCAACAAAGAGTGCGACCGCATTTGCCAAATCCGCCGATGATTTTTGCCTTATCGCGCGGCCCAACCTGCCTCAAATAGATTTGTTTTTTCACAGCCTTGGCTAAATCCTTCACCATTTCCCTGAAATCAACCCTTTCGTCAGCCGTAAACATAAAATGAACCTTTGTGCCGTCAAAAGAAATCCCGGCCCTAAAAACCTGCATATCCAGCGCGTGCTGGGCAACCAATTCCTGGCATTTTTCCAAAGATTGGCCGGACTGATCAACATGACTTTCCATTTTTTGCATATCATTAGGGGTGGCAGGTCTAAGAATTTTCGAAGTGATTAAAACTTTTTCCAAATCAAAAGGCTGGGCATCAATATATTTAACTTTTCCAAATTCTTCTTTTCCGTCCTCGTCTTTATAAACAACGGAATCGCCGGGCGTGAAACCATCGCCTTCATTCTGAGGAATTTCGACTATTGAACCCGAAAACATACAATCTATACCTATTACTTTTTGAGCCATATTTATATTGCAAGCATTAAATTTTCCAAAACCAAACGTTTGTTAACATTCTTCCTTAGGAGAATAGCATGCTCATCCACTTTTGAAAGAGTATTTATATATTTTTTCGCGGCAGAAGGATTTTCCAAAGACTTACTTCTTAAAACATGGGTCAGAATATCAAGAAAAACCGAAATTTTTCTTTCGGCGGTATCTTCATCTTCAAGCAAAGAATCCACATAAGAAAAACGCCCTATCACACTTTTAAACTCCAAGAAATTTTGAACATCATGATAAATAGCGATGTATTGGGAAAGAGAATCAGGATTTGTCATAAAATGCACAGCCTTTCCAATTCTTCCAAGAGAAAAAATACTGGCTTGTTTTATGGACTCATCATCTTTATCGGGATAAGTCTGTTTCAAAAGCTCCTCCAAATATTTTGCCGACACGCTTCTGAAAGTAATAACTCGTGCGCGGGAAAGAATAGTTGGCAGAACGAGCCGCATGCTGTTTGTAGTCATTATAAAAATGGTGTCCGAGGGCGGCTCCTCCAATGTCTTTAAAAAGCGATTCGCCGCAGCCACAGTCATTCTTTCAACACTCTGAATCAAACAGATTTTATAATTACTTTGTTTGGACATGTTGAGCCTTTCAACTAAAGTGTGCATCTCATCAATGCCGATGCTTTCCCCGTTATCCAATATTTCCATCGTGTCCAAGTGTCCACCCTTTTGAATTTGAATACAGGTCGGACATTCGTGGCAAAAATTATTATTACATTGCAATATGCCGGCCATTTTCTTCGCGACAGTAAACTTGCCTATGCTATTGGGGCCGGCCAGAAGATACCCATGCGAAACATTGCCGGTTTCAATATCGGACTCTATCTGTTTCAGCTCTTTTTCGTGTCCAATTACGGACCAATTATATTTCATGGCGCTATTTGTTTAGCCAGAATTTTTCCTGTCTAACCAATAATTTTTCGGCATCTTCCGGATTGGCTATAAATTCTCTCACAAATTTCTCCAAACGTACATTGTTTTGGGACCCCTTAACCAAGATAACGTCATTTTTTTTGATGTGCTTCTTGAAAAAATCAATTGCCTCGGAGACATTTTTGAAGCTAAAAACATTCTTCTCATTCATTCCGGATTCAACAGCTTTTTGTCCAAGGGCGGCCGCGTTCGCACCAACCGTCAAAAGTAAATCCGCAAACCTCGGGACAACTTCTCCGACTTTTTCGTGGAACATTTTTGCGTCACTGCCAAGCTCGTTCATATTGCCGATGACGGCAACTTTCCTTCTATCTCCGGCCACATGCTTTAACACTTCCAAAGCCGCCCTTAACGCCTCGGGAGAAGAATTATAAGAACTGTCCAAAATAGTCGCATCATTTTTTGCAGGAAGAATACTCATGCGTCCGGGCGGAAGCGAAAATCTTTCCAGCGCGACAATAATTTCTTCCATTTTCATATCCCACAAAAGTCCGCAAACAATCGCCGGCAAGAAAGCATAAACTTGATATTCCCCCAAAACAGGAATCAAAAATTCATAAATATGATGGTCATGCTTCAAGTGAAATTTTAGTCCGGAAAGGTCATAAGAAACAGCCTCAGGTTTAAATTCAGCCTCGGATTTTCGGCCGTACGTAATCACTTTCTTCTTTTTACATTTTTTTGGAAGACCGTCGATAAACGAGTTATCAATATTTAAAATCGCCACGCCGCCTTCTTTTAGCGCATCAATCATTTTACATTTTTCATCAAAAATATTTTCCAAAGTTTTGAATTGGCCTTCTTCCATATGAACCGGCGCCACGTTTGTTAGCACAGCAACATCCGGCTTCGCAATCTTCATCAAATAATCCATGTCGCCGGGTTTGTCCACGCCCATTTCCAGCAACAAAATATCCGCAGTTTCTTTATAGAAAGAATGAAATAGCGCTTTAAGCAAAAGCCATGCCCACTTTGTTGCGGAAGCATAGCCACTATCAATATCCAAAATAGTCAGAAGTAATCCAAAATCCGTATTCATGCTTTTTTCACTTCGCTTAACCTTGAATTTGGAATTTAAAACACAGAAGATCGCTTCTTTCGTGGTGGTTTTTCCGATAGATCCGGTTACGCCGACAATTTTTCCACCGAACTTTTTTAGGCGATGAATCGCCAGTTTTCCCAAAATCCAAAGAACGATTTTTCTAAGAAAGTTTTTCATGTTTAAATTAATGCCGCCAGATACTATCATAAGGGCATGGAACAGGCAAAAATTTTAGTTAAAGGGCACGTTCAGGGCGTCGGATACCGCTTTAGTGCCAAGAGGCAGGCCGACCGCCTAAACATTTTTGGTTACGCAAAAAACATGCCGGACAACAGCGTAGAAATCCTTGCCCAAGGCGAAAAGCACGACATCGATCAGTTTATTGAATGGTGCCGCGAAGGGCCGCCCGTAGCCAATGTTGAAAAAACCGACGTGGCTTGGCAGCCCATGACCGAAATCCTGAGCTACTTTGATATTTTGTAGAGAATTTTGACTAAGCCGCGTCTTCACGTGAAGGCCAAAAAGCCAAACTTTTCGCAGCGAAAAGCCATTTTGATTCGGACCCGCCGACCCAGGTCGTTCAAGACCACCAAATTTCAGCAGCGACAAGCCAACGCGCTTTTTACTCAATCAGGCGCCTCATTAAAATTTTTTTATCTATGGCTTCTACAGGCCATTTTACAACGGACTCCCCGCCCCGGGGTGGTGGTGGTGGACTCTTTTGTTCAAGGCTTTTTCTCCAAGGCTCAACCTTGACTCTGAGACCCGCGTTCCCGACGGACCGGTCCGTCGAAAAATGTCAGTTTTCGGCTTCTGTAAGCCATTCTGTTTTCGAACTTCACTATCTGTATCAGCCTTGGCGGGCACCTCTTTTTTAGAAAGCGTAAAATTTTCCAAAAACCAAGTTTTCCAAAAACCAAATTTTCCGATTTTTTTACTTTTGGACAAATTCCAAAAAACACAACATCTCCGTGTGTTCGGGCATAGATTCGTTTCAGTTTTCGCTCGACGGCCCAGGACGGCCAAATTGCTCGACTTTCCTCATCAGCAAGCCATTTCAGTTTTCGCTCGACGGGCCGGCCCGTCAAAAAGGTTTTGCTTTTGGCTATTCTAAGCCAAATGATGCTAAATTGCTTGTTTTCTGCAGCAGAAAGCCAAAACGTGCAAAAATCCCCGAGGAAATTATTTAAATTTTATACTCCCAAAAATATCTTGCAGAACTTTTTCAACAACCGCCACATCAGTCTTGGACGTTTGAATCGCATCGATGTTTACAAAGGAACCATCCGCGACAATATATGCAATTTTTATTCTTTCCCCGCTTTCCGGAATCCCCTTCCAGTCCGATTGATATGCCTTGTATTCTTGAGCATCAAAAGTAGTCCACTTGGTTAAATCGGTTTTGGCGCACGATGTGCCAAACTCAGAAGTTTCTTTGGCGGCAATAGCCAAACAATTTTCATATCCTTTATCCAGGTAAGCTTGTAATATAAGTTTTTCAGGATTTTGGATTACCCCATAAACAATCCAGCCCTCTTTCTCAACCGCGGAAGTATCAGGTGAACCTAAATGAAAAACGGCAGTAGGCGCATCTTTAACGTCCGGAGTGCTTTCAACAGTCCAGGTTTTCGGATAATTAAAAGAAATATTATTCGCGGCGTCGGTATAAGTTTGCCCGGACGACCCAAACCAATTACATCCTGCAAAAACGGACACAACAAAAACCATCACAATTCCCAGGGGAAGAATTCTTTTCATAAAAGACAATTAAGTATAAATCGTCAGTTACTTTACCTCTATTTCTGCACAAAATCCACAATAGTCTTAAAAGTTGCCGGATCATTTGCGGCAAAGTCAGCAAGGATTTTTCTATCCAACTGAACGTCTTTTTTAGCCATCATGTCGATTAGGCGGCTGTATTTAACCCCCAATGTTCTGCACGCAGCATTGATTCTGGTAATCCATAGCTGTCGGTATAGTCTTTTCTTCTGCTTGCGGCCGGAGAATGCATAAGATTTTGCCTTATACAGGGCGTTACTCGCCTCCTGAAAGGTTTTATGCCTAAGACCTCGATAACCTTTGGCTGCCTTTACAACTTTGCGGTGCCTGCGGTGGGCGTTTACGCCTCTTTTTACTCTGGTCATGATATTTAAATTTTAAATTTTTAATATGCGATACGCGCTCGCCCGCTTCGCGGGCTCGCGCCCGTTACTTAATTTTAGTTCCTGGCAAAAGCTTCTTTATCGTTCCTTTTAGCGTATCGGTTACCGGCATTCCAAACTTAAACTTGTTCTTTTGTCTGCGTGATTTGTTAATCAAAAGATGTCTTTTAGCGGACTTGTTAAACGTCATTTTTCCGCTAGCCCTGACCTTAACGCGCTTTTTTGTTCCACTATGGCTTTTTAGTTTCATGATTTATTTGGTGTTAATATCATAAGTAATGTATTTCCCTGAACTTTCGGCGGAGTTTCCACTGTTCCGGCAGTTTTCACCCCCTCGTAAAACTTCAACATTTTCTCTTTGCCAAGCTCTTTGTACATAATCTCCCTGCCCTTAAACACGAGTGAAACTTTTACTGAATTTCCGGCGGACAGAAACTTTACCGCTTGATTAGCCTTTGTAAGAAGATCGTGATCTCCGGTTTTAAATCCAAGCCTAATGCCTTTCACCTCCATCTTTTTCTGCGTTCTGCGATGTTTGGAATCAATCTTATTCTGGTGGTACTGATATTTTCCGTAATCGAGAATTTTGCAGACGGGAGGATTCATGTTAGGCGCCACTTCGGCGAGATCCAACCCTTTTTCTCTGGCAAGAGTAAGCGCTTTTTCAAGGGATACAATCCCAAGTTGCTCACCATCATCTCCAATCAATCTTACAGACGGAGACTTAATCCAGTTGTTTAGTCTTAGACGCTTTGTGATAATAAGCGGTTAAAAAACGTGGCCTACATAAAGCCGATTTAGCGGAGCGATTCTATGAGAATGGCCTGAGAAAGTCAAGAAGGAAGTAGCGAGAAATGCGATGCGCAGCGGAGACAATGCGAGTTTACGAGCTTTGGCGAAGCGGAGCAAAACTTTCAAGAAATTTGTGTCGGCCAGACAAAACAAATTTCGTAGAAAGTTTAGCATTTCCCTATTGAAACCGTTAAAATAAAAGCATGAAAAACGTTTTAATTCTCGGCTCAACAGGCTCGCTCGGCACACAATGTCTGGAAATTCTGGAAAAATATCCAAAAGATTTCAGAGTTATTGGGCTTCGCGCTCACAGAAACCAAGAGTTGCTTAGACAACAATGTGTTCGATTAGGCATGTCAGAAAATAGTGGAAGGATTACAGAAAAAAGCGAGAGAGTGGATATCGTGGTTAATGTCATTTCGGGGATTGCCGGAGTCAACCCCTCAAAAATAGCGGCAAAGGCCGGGAAAATTCTTGTGCTGGGAAATAAGGAGTCGTTGGTTGCGGAAGGAGAATTTTTAAAGAAACATGCAAAGCAAATTGTTCCCGTGGACTCGGAGCACAACGCAATTTATGAAATACTAAAAAGATTTTCACGGGAAAAAATAAAACAAATAACACTTCCCTGCTCCGGCGGGCCATTTTGGGGCAAATCAGAGAAATATTTAGATGGCGTAACGGCAAAACAAGCGACAAACCATCCGCGCTGGAAAATGGGAAAAAAAGTTTCCATAGAATCGGCCACGCTTATAAACAAAGGACTGGAAATAGTTGAAGCGTATTATCTTTTTGGCCTTCCCTTGAACAAAATTAAGGTTATGATTCATCCGGAATGTATGGTTCATGGAGTTGTGGAGTTTGAAAAAACAGGAGAATATGCGTATATTTCACCGCCCGACATGAGAGAACACCTGGAAAACGCGCTGCTTAGGGCAATTGGAAAATCATCGCCGAAAAGAAGAATAGAAAAATTTGATTCGACGAAATATGTCTGGAAAAAATTAGGAAAAAATTCTTTGTCGGGAACAGAAACAGTTTTGAAACATTTTAAAAAATCGCCAGAAGGCATGAAAAAATTTTTAGAGAAAGAAGAAGCGGTGGTAAATAAATTCTTGGAAGGAAAAATAAAATTCACGGAAATATATAAACTGCTAAAATAAGTTCATGAACTACGCAATTATTCTCGCCGGAGGGAAAGGAAAGCGGCTGGATCCAAAAAAAGACAAAATGCTGATAATGGCTGGCGGCAAGCCGTTAATTTACTATTCAATGATGGCATTTAATGACCACCCGGAGATAAGCGGAATAATTATTGTGGCAAATGAAAAGAATAAAAACGATATCGCGCAAATTGTTCAGCAATATCGATTTAAAAAAGTAAAAAACATCACCACGGGAGGAAGCGAAAGACAAAAATCTTTGGAAAAAGGGATGACGCTCGTCGGAAAGTTTGCAAAAAAAGGAGACATAATTTTGGTTCACAACGGAGCAAATCCACTTCCGTCGTTTGAAGAAATTTTTAAAATTATTACCGTGGCCGAGGAGACGGGGTGTTGCATTACCGGACATTTTTTGGCATCGACGGTTAAAGAGGTTGCGGCAAAACGAATCGTAAAAACACACGACAGAGAGAAAATTTTTGCCGCCGAAACTCCGCAAGCAGTGGAATTTGAATTGCTAAAAAAAGCGCTTGCTGCGGCCAAAAAATCCGAAAAAGAGTTTACCGACGAGGCTATGATGGTGGAAGCGCTAGGGCAAAAAGCTGGATACATCGAGGCCGACAAAAACAATTTCAAAATCACCACTCCGCAAGATTTAATAAAACTAAAAGGAGTGCTTGGAGAATTTCCGGAAGATTTTAGAATCGGAATAGGGCAAGACAGTCACATGTTCGAGGAAAATAAAAAAGGCCTTGTGCTTGCGGGTGTAAAAATTCCAAACGAATTAAAACTAAAAGCAAACTCTGACGGAGATGTTATTCTTCATGCGATTTTTAACGCACTTTCCCAGTCAATCGGAGACATGTCGATAGGATTTTATGCCGACAAAGTGTACAAAAAAGGCGAAACGGATAGCGGAAAATATCTGGAAATCATTTTGAAAAAAGTTAAAAAAGAAAAATTTAAAATCAACAGCCTGGGGGTAATGATCGAATGTTCAAACCCCAAAATAGATCCACTGGTCGGCGTTTTTAAAAAATCTCTATCTCAAATTTTAGGCTTAAACACGGCAAGAATCGGAATTACAGCCACCAGCGGAGAAAACTGCACCGCGTTTGGCGAAGGACTTGGAATTCAATGTTTCGCGATAGTTTCTTTAATAAAAGAAAAGTAATACTGTAATAAAAATTCGTGGATAAAAACAAAAAGACAAAAATAACTTCAATTTTTTTATTTCTGACAACGATATTCGTTTTTGGGTGCAATAAAGAAATCCCACAAATATTTACAACAAATCAAGGCGGCGAATTCATGGCTTGCAATATCGATGGGGAAGAAAGAAATTTCAGCAACATCCAGTTTTCCATAAAATCACACCAAAGCCAGAAACCTTTTTTAGAGTACATGCTAGCGGGAGAATATAGCGAAAAAGAAAATGCGAGAACTATCGCTATCTTTTGGGCAGGAAACCAAGGAGACAAAAAATTTAATGCCAAAGGAAAGGGATTCACGGAGATCGACAAGGGGTCAGTACTAACAGATGCCGACGGTAGAATTATGGAAGGAACGGAGACGCAATCAGTATTCAAGGAGCTCATTGGAATATATTCAACAACTTATTATGACAAAAAAACCAAAATAGAAGAAAATTACAGCTCTGAACTTCAGAAAAATATAAATTTTAAATTAGATATTTTTAATAGCAACAATAGCATTTTCGAAGGAAAGGCCTCGGGGTTGCTGGAAATTGAAAATAAAAACGAAGGTGGCAAACTGCTAGGGAAGGAGGATTTTGTAAGAGAAGGGATTCTTGGCAAAACAAAGCAAATAGATTGTTACTTTCGAGCCAAGAATTCTAACTCTCAAGAAAAATGAGGGCAAAAGCATACGCAAAAATAAATCTGGCTTTGGATGTGCTTGGGAAGGATAAAAAAACAGGCTATCACAAAATCAGAACCGTTTTTTACGAATACAAAAATCTTTATGACGAAATCGAAATAAAATCGGCAAAAAAAGACAAAGTAGAAGGATGGTATAAAGGGAAAAAAATAAGCATCTTAAAAAAAGATGACATAGTTTTTAAAACAATCGAACTTATAAAAAGGACAAAAAGGATTAAGAATAAATACGTGAATGTAAAAGTTCTTAAAAAAACGCCATGGGGAAGCGGACTGGCAGGAGGCTCGTCTGATGCCGCAGCCGTTTTAAAAGGATTGAATAAGCTTTGGAATCTAAAACTTTCAAAGAAAGATTTAATAAAAATTGGAGGAAAAATAGGCAAAGATGTTCCATTTTTTATTCTCGGCGGAATTGCGCTGGGAGAGAATTTTGGAGAAAAATTAACGCCGCTTCCGCAGGTAAAATTGAACATAAAACTTCTGCCAAAAAAATCTCCAAGAAAAACAAAAACAAAATATATGTATCAAAGAATCGACCTAAAAAAATGCGGAAAAGAATCCGAGAAAACAAAAAAACTTCTGATGGGAATAAAAACCGGCAACAAGAAAATGATTATCGAAAATCTTCACAACGACTTTGAAACGATTCCGGCGAACAAGCCAAAAAAAGGATGGCACTTATGTGGCGCCGGCCCCAGCGTGTTCAAAGCGATAGTATAGCGCGAAAAACCTGAAACGGCTTTCTGTTGAGGAAAGTTGGACACAAAAGTGTGCACGTGCACACTTTTGTCCGTGGCTCGCGGCTTAAACAAGCCATTTTGACTTTCGCCGTGACAGGGGGAGGAGGTAATAGCGTTTTTGTAATCTGTAAAAATTTCCAAAAGTAAAAAAATCGGAAAATTTGGTTTTTGGAAAATTTTACGCTTCCTAAAAAAGGGCGACCCATTGCCCCTCCCGAAAAAAGAGTCCACCGCCACCCCGGGGTGGGGAGTCCGCCACGAAATGGCTTGCGGAAGCCAAAGATAAAAACTTTTTGACGGGGCGCCCCGTCGGGTGTGGACGGCTCGAGCCGTCGGGCAAAAATTAAAACGGCTTTCTTGAGCCGAAAAACTTGGTTCCTAGGAACTCGGCACAAATATGTGCCCGGGCACACTTTCCAAGGTGCATGGAAGCTAGAAATCCCCTCTCCCATTCATGGCTCTGATAAGCGTAATTTCGTCTGCGTATTCCACGTCACCGCCAACCGGAAGACCTCTGGCAATTCGTGTAATTTTTACTTCAAAACTTCGCAATTGTTTTTGGATATAAAGCGCGGTGGCCTCGCCTTCCAAAGAAGGATTTGTAGCCAAGATAACCTCTTTCACATCGGGGGTCATTCTTTCAACCAAGGCAACAATTTTTAACTGATCCGGCCCGACCCCATCCACCGGCGAAAGTGCGCCGTGCAGGACATGGTATAAGCCTTTGTACTCGCCGGTTTTTTCAATCGCAACAACATCCAGAATTTCTTCGACAACACAAATAATCGACTTATCGCGGCTTTCGGAGCGGCAAATTCTGCAAGGATTTTCTTCCGCGATATTCCAGCAAGTTTCGCAAAAAACAACATGGTCGGTAAGACTGGAAACGGCTTCGCCAAGCGAAGAAATACGCTCTTTCGGCGAATGCAACAAATGCATCGTAAGTCTCTGCGCGGACTTCGGCCCAACACCGGGAAGTTTTGAAAATTCCTCGATGAGCGTTCTGACTGATTTTGGTAAAAACTGGGTCATGAGACATGAGCGTTAGCGAATGTCCTAATTATATTAAAACATGGCGTCATTCTAGCACATTTCTATAAAATATTTATGCACACTTAAATCGTCGGTTAGCTCCGGATGAAACATCGTCACTAAAAAATTATTTTCCAAAACCGCGGATATTTCTCTACCACATTTCGCGAGTATTTCAGCCTTTTTACCTGCGGTTTTTATTTTAGGCGCACGGATAAATATAGCAGGGATTTTTCGCTTGTTCTTGCCGAAATCAAACGTAAGCATGGTTTCAAAACTGTCCACTTGGCGGCCATAAGCGTTCCTCTTAATTTCAATATCCATCAATTCCAAAGTGTCAGCTTTTTCACGTCCGACAATTTTTTTTGCGAGCAAAATTGCGCCGGCGCAAGTTCCCCAAATCGGCATTCCTTTTTTTGCGCGGGCAATAATCGCATCTCGTAATCCAAACTTTCTCAAAAGTTTTCCAATGGTCGTGCTTTCCCCGCCCGGCAAAATCAATCCATCAACCTTTTTTAAATCCGCGGCCGTCTTAACCGAAACGGCTAAAGCTCCGGCCTTCTTCACGGCCGCCAAATGCTCCTCCACAGATCCCTGAATATCCAAAACTCCAATCTTTTTCATGCAGCGATAATAAAGACCGCTCGGCAAAACCGCAAGTCATTGACATTTGGCCTCAAATAGTACAAAATGCAAGTCCATAAACGACAATTTATGCAAACGGCAGGAGAAAACATATCGCCGGACAAAAAACTGGACGCAGCACCGCAACGGCAAAGACTAAACGACATCTTTGGAGAAGAAGGTACGGATGCGCTTGTTCAAGGTATTGAGATTTACAGAAATTCTGACAAAGAAACTGCGGAGCCAAGCCAGGGCGAAAGAATTGAAATGTACGAAAAAGCTGCGCCCTTAATGGAAACGATAATCAAAAACTTTATAAAAATATTAAAAGAAAAACACACGAGCAATAGCGGACTTCTAAAAATAGACCCCATAAATCTTCACGTAGAGGTGGAAGAATGTCTTGCGCAGATATGTCCGGAATCTTTCGAGAAAATAGAAAACTTGCCGGGAAACAAATTCATTAACTACTTGGGCGAAAGAATATGGGGATACATAATAACGCTAGTAGCCGTCAACGAAGGAAGATACCGTCGCAATATGGAGGAAGAGAAAAAAGCAAGAGAGGCAACAAGCAAAAAAATCTTAAGACTAAAAGAGCTAATAAAACTTGTAAGAGAAGGAGAACTTTTAGGGAGAAGCCGAATTGAAACAGCAAAATTAAGGGAAGAAAAAGAAAACCTATACAAAGAGCTAGCCGGGAAAGTAAAACTAGACAAAAACTTTGTAGACGAAACCGTCGTTGCCTACAGCACGGATTGGGCTTTTGGTGAACTATTTTTTACGGCCGTGGATAATCCAAAACTTCTTACATCAAAAATGACGGAGGAGGAGGAAAGTTCTACGGTATGGATTGAGGCGGTAAGCGCGCTTTTTACCATGATGCGAAAAGTTTTGATACCATTTTTTAAAAAGAACGAGAAAGAATTTCAAGCTAGCGGAAAAGGACTCCTCGATTTAAGAGAGGACAACGCAATCATTTTCGAAAGAATAAAAAAAGAAGGAACAAAGAAATTTAATATGTGTACAGCCGACAATAAAACTCTCTTGTCAGGCAAGCCGATGGTTGTGCAAATTATCCCAACAACCGCCAACCAAGGCCGTTTATTTGATAATTCATGCGTGAATATTCTTTATCATGAAGGCGCTTACGGTGAAGAAGTTAAAAGAAACAAAAAAGCACAGGAACATTATGTTCCAAAAAGACAGAGTAATCCAGTCGGCGGCGCAGAATTTTTTGAAACAACAATGGCGCTTCCCGGATTCTTTTTAGACAGAGCGGATGGGAGGTTAAAAGCTTTTGGATTTGGACCCGAGTGTCTTGATTTAATAGATCCTACGGGCAAAATAATCGAACTGATAAAGCAAGACATGCTTTTTTATTACTCAAACGTAACCTGTAAATCCGGCACTCTGGAGAAGATGTGGGGGGACGGCCTTTTTAGCGACAGAAAGAAGAAAGCGCCGGTCGGAGAAGGCGGAGAAACATCGACAAAAGAAAAAAAACATAAAGAATACACAGACAGGCAATATCCATACGACGGGCCAACAGATCCGAGAGGAAGAGCAAGAGCCATTTTGCAAGCACTAACAGGAAATGGGGTCGTGTACATAAGTGGTGGAGAAGAAATAAAAACAGATATACCAATTCAAGAAGGAATGGTGAGAGCGCTTATAAAGAAAAAACTCAGACAAGTTACCGAGGCAGGAAGAAAAGTGTCTCATAAAAGACTACTTTACTTAATCAGAAAATACGAAAATAACGGAGAAGGAGGCGTTGTGGAAAAAATTGTGGGAGCATGTCATCCTTCGGAAGAGCAAAAAGAAAAGGCCGCAAGGGCAGGCATGAAACTTAATAGAGGGCTCGAGCTCACAGGGGTTAAATTTATAGGAACACCGGAAGACTTTGGAGTTTTTCATCCGGAAGATTTGGAAGATATTTTTAAAGAATGGGGAGTGAACACTTTGGAAGAGGCGGTGGCAAAATTTCCGGGGAAGGCATTTATAAGATACGAAACGTGGGTTGAACCGGAAGAAAACGAAGAGAAAGGACAAGAATGCAAAGCAATAATCGCACACGTTAGAGAGAGAATAGCTTAACAGCTACCATCCTCTATCCGCGTACTTGTTCTCGAGTTTGGAGACTTCAAGACTTTCCATGGCTATACCAAGGCCTTCGGAGCATTTTGCCAAAATCTTTGGGTCGTTGAAATGAAGGGTAGCCTGAACAATTGCTTTCGCGCGCGCTTCGGGATCTGAAGATTTAAAAATTCCACTGCCGACAAAAATTCCGTCACAGCCAAGCTGCATCATCATTGCGGCGTCTGCGGGAGTGGCGATTCCGCCTGCGGCGAAGTTTACGACAGGCAGACGATTTAACTTTTTTGTATCTTTGACTAATTCAATTGGTACGCGCTCGTCTTTTGCGAATTTTTTTAGAGCCACCTCATTCATTTTTTGCAAATCGGCAATTTCTTCATTCACTTGTCTCATGTGTTTTACGGCTTCCACAACATCTCCCGTGCCGGCCTCCCCTTTTGTACGAATCATTGCGGCGCCTTCGTTTATCCTTCTTAATGCTTCTCCTAAATTTCTGCATCCGCAAACAAAGGGGACTTTAAATTTCGATTTATCCACATGATATTTTTGATCCGCGGGAGTTAAAACTTCACTTTCATCAATGTAATCAACGCCAAGAGCTTCCAAAATCTGAGCTTCAACAAAATGCCCAATTCTCACCTTCGCCATAACAGGAATTGAAACGGTTTTCATAATTTCTTTAATCATTTTAGGATCACTCATTCTTGCGACTCCGCCTTGTTTTCGGATGTCGGCCGGAACTCGCTCCAGCGCCATCACAGCCACTGCGCCGGCCTCCTCCGCAATCTTCGCCTGCTTCGCATTAACAACGTCCATAATCACGCCGCCCTTAAGCATCTGCGCGAGGCCTTTTTTTAACTTCGGTGTATTTTTCTGAATCATAAAAATTTTCACAACAAAATTTTTTAGCGCCCGAATTCTAAACGCAGAACCCGCTCAAATCAATGCAATTTGCCGCCCAATTTAGCGGGCAAACCAACTATTGACAAAAAGTCTTAAAAGTGCCAAAATAACCCTCTGTTTTCACGTTCTTTGAAAACTTTTGATTTTTTAAGGTTGGAAGCGCGCAATCACGCGCGATTCAATTACGCCAACAAAGAAAGGAATACGCCATGCAGAAATTAACAGTTCTCGTTCTCGCAGCCATGATCGTGACGATCTTCGCTACAACCGCCGGAGCCCAAGGATTCCTCAGGAACGCGTCAGACAGCTTCGAGTACAAATTCAGCCCCGAGGAAACAGACGAATTCGGACAACCCGCACACTCGTTGCTTTTCAAGAGGATCATGGCGGACGTCGCCTCGGGAGATGTGAAGGACCTGAAAACCTTCATCGACGTGACCGGGGACGAAAGCCTCGAAAAGGCATATCGATATGCGGTATCCGAAGGGCAAGCCGAAGTGGTAAAAACCATCGACGAAGCCCTAAAGAGCCGCAACCCGTATCTTTTCCGAGCCCCCGATTCGCTCCGCGAGGAATTAATAGTGAGGATGATGGCAGAGCAAAAGGAGCTCAAGTCCAACGACGCAAAGGATATCCAGCGAAACGTAACGGACGACGCAATGATAACGTTGCTCCTCAGCCTCGGAGCCCGTGGTGATCGCACTGTTCGTTATCACGGCCCCACGAGACTCGCGTACGACGGATACGTCATTTCGTTGGTCGAGTGGGCGGTGAAGATTGAGAAAAGCGGGGACAAGCACCTCTGCCCCATTGCAAAAACCGTACCCGGCACGGAAGATGGGTTAAGGATCTTGAGGAAAGCCCGCCGAGACACGGATCGTTTTGGCGCACAAGAGGGCGCGGCGGAGAGTATCAAGGCGGTTATTGATCCCCAAATCGCCCGCATCATCGAAGCCCTGCAATTGGCCGGAGTGGAAAAAGACCTCTCCGAAGACCAAGGCGTCAGCGTGAACTACCGCTGATTTTACGCGCAATCCAACCTGTGCTCCATTCATCCACCTCGGATGATTTTTCGGAGCTTGAAAACGGGCAGTCAGCAAGAACATCATATTGATGTCTCTACCAGACTGCCCTCCAACCTTAAGAAATCAAAAGTAAGTTTTTTGTTCTTTGAAATCATTGATTTTTTAAGGTTGGGACTGCGAGTATGACCCTCCGAACTTCAGCACGGGGTTAAACCTGTGCAATCCTCAAAATCTTACGCCCTATCTCACACCCACATCCACGTTATGCGCTCCGACTTCGGAGCAATCGGGCAGGATCAACGGTTTCCCAACAAACCGTCCTGCCCTCCAACCTTAAGAAATCAAAATTTTAATCGAAGTATTTTTTCCACTCCTTCACTTTCAAATCATCGATGTCATATCTCGAAAGTGCCTCGGCCATAATTTTTGCAACCTGCACATTTGTGATGAGAGGAATGTTTAGATCAACTGACTTTCTGCGGATCATGTAGCCGTCCGTCATTGTTGCGCGGGCGTAATTTTTTGGAATATTTATAATCAAATCGAAGTCGTGATTGTGAATCGCAGTCAAAATATTCGGGTCTTTTTTTGCAGAAACTTTGTAAAGTTTGTTGCATTTTATTCCCTGTTTTTCAAAAAGATCGGAAGTTCCTTCGGTTCCAAAAATCTTGAATCCCATTTTTTCAAACTTCTTTGCGGTATTAATAAGCTCTCCTTTTTCTTTTGGCCCGCCAATGGAAAACAACACTCCTTTTTTTGGAATTTCAAAGCCTACACTTATCATTGATTTCAAAAATGCTTCATATAAATCGTCGCCGAAACAAGCCACTTCTCCAGTCGATGCCATCTCCACGCCGAGTACGGGGTCGGCGCCCTTCAGTCTCGGGAAACTAAACTGTGGAGCCTTCACGCCGACATGATCCAAATCCAAAGTTTTGTAATCATGTTTTTTCAAAAGTTCATTTCCGCGTTTCGTAATTTTTCCTGTCGTCGCGGCCAACATGGATTCAAAAGCGATTTCGATAAAATTATGCCCGGTTACTTTTGATGAAAATGGAAAACTTCTGCTCGCTCTCAAATTACACTCAATCACCATTACTCGATTGTGTTTTGCGAGGAATTGAATGTTAAAAGGTCCGCTAATATTTAATCCTTTTGCAATTTGTTTCGCGATAACTTTTATTCTTCGGATAGTCTCGATATACAGCTTCTGTGGCGGCAAAACGATTGTCGCATCTCCGCTGTGGACACCCGCGTTTTCGATATGTTCCGCGATTGCGTAAATCGCCAGTTCGCCTTTATACGCCACCGCGTCTATTTCAATTTCTTTCGCCCCGACTTCAAATTTTGAAACCACAACCGGAGCTTCTTTTGAAATTTTTGCAGCCTTGCTCAAGAATAAATCCAAAGCATGTTTATCAAAAGCGACACTCATTGCCGCACCGGAAAGAACGTACGAAGGCCGCACCAAAACGGGATATTCAACCTTCTCTGCAAATTTATAAATGTCTTCCAATTTTGCCAATTCTTGCCACTTTGGCTGGTCGATTTCCAGGTTGTCCAACATGGCAGAAAATTTATGTCTATTCTCCGCGCGATCAATATCTTTTGGCGAAGTTCCCAAAATACGAACACCGGCTTCATGCAGTTTTAAAGCCAAATTATTGGGCACCTGCCCTCCGGTGGAAACTACCACACCGAGCACTGCGCCACCACCGAGGCCGCCATTTTCAAATTCGTAAATATCCAAAACTCTTTCAAAAGAAAGTTCGTCAAAATAAAGTCTGTCGCAAATATCATAATCCGTCGAAACCGTTTCCGGATTGTAATTTATCATGATGGTTTCATAGCCGGCTTCTTTTGCCGCATTCACGGCATTTACACAACACCAATCAAACTCGACACTGCTTCCGATGCAGTACGCGCCGCTTCCCAAAACAATTACTTTTTTCTTCTTGGTTGGCACGACATCATTCTTTTCTCCGTGGTATGTAACATAAAGATAATTTGTATTTGCAGGATATTCCGCCGCCAAAGTATCAATCTGTTTTATTGATGGATAGATGCCGAATTTTTGACGTGCCGCACGTATTTCCTGCGCCGGTTTCTTTTTTAAAAATCCGATTTGTTTGTCCGAAAATCCATATTTTTTCGCGCGTAAAAAAAGTTCTCTATCAAGATTTTTTTCGGTACGAATTTTTTCCGAAAGCTCAACAATATTTTTCAATTTATCCAAAAACCACAAATCTATTCCGGACATTTTCGCAATTTTTTTCGTGGAATATCCTTGTCGAATTGCTTCCGCGACAACCAGAATTCTTTTTGGCGTAGGATGTTTTATATCATGATCAATTTCATCAATTTCAAGTTTCACATCTTCATTTGCCGTCAATCCATGAAGCCCGACTTGCAGCATACGCAAGCCCTTTTGGACAACTTCTTCAAAGCTTCTTCCTAGCGCCATAATTTCTCCGACGGATTTCATTTCGCTGGAAATTTCTTTTGAAACCATTCGGAATTTATTCAAATCCCATCTAGGAATTTTAAGCGCGAGGTAATCCAGCGCCGGTTCAAAACAAGCCGTCGTGGTTTTTGTAACCGCATTTTTTAATTCAGGAAGAGAATATCCAAGTGCCAATTTTGCCGCCACATGAGCCAAGGGATAGCCTGTCGCCTTGGATGCGAGCGCGGAACTTCTGCTCAATCTCGCGTTCACTTCAATCACTCTATAATCTTCGGATTTCGGATCCAAAGCATATTGAATATTGCACTCCCCCACTATTTTTAAATGTCGAATCACCTTTATCGCCAGTTCGCGCAACTTATGATATTCGTGATTTGTAAGCGTCTGCGAAGGAGCCACCACAATACTTTCTCCGGTGTGAATTCCAAGCGGATCAAAATTTTCCATATTACAAACCGTAATGCAATTATCCGCATAATCTCTCACGACCTCATATTCAACCTCCTTCCATCCTTTTAAATTTTCCTCCACCAAAACTTGTGGGCTATAAGAAAAAGCAGTATCCAAAAGCTCATTCAATTCTTTTTTATTCGCGGCAAATCCACTTCCTTTTCCACCAAGCGCAAAGGCCGCGCGAATTATAAGTGGGTATCCGATTTTTTCCGCCGCTTTAAAAGATTGTTCTTTATTAATGCACGCAAAACTGTGCGGCATTTTCACGCCGATTTTCGTGAGTTCGTTGTTAAAAAGTTCGCGATCTTCTGTTTTTAAAATAGATTCAACCGGAGTTCCAAGAACTTCAACATTATATTTTTTCAAAATCCCTTTTCTAAAAAGTTCGACACCACAATTTAACGCAGTTTGGCCTCCAAAAGCCAAAAATATGCCGCCCGGTTTTTCTTCCATGATTACTTTTTCAACAAAATAAGCATTCACCGGAAGAAAATAGATTTTATCCGCCAGCCCTTCCGAAGTTTGAATCGTGGCGATATTTGGATTTATCAAAACGGAAGAAACTCCTTCTTCTTTCAAGGCCTTAATCGCCTGAGATCCGGAATAATCAAACTCACCGGCTTCACCGATTTTCAACGCACCGCTTCCCAATACCAAAACCTTCTTAATTTTACTGGAGATTTTTAGTGGTTTTGCTGCGGCTTTTTTAAGTGCCATTGGTTTTATATCTTATCTTCGGGAGGATTTTAGGCGAGAAACAGCGCATGGTCAAGAAAGAAGTAGCAGAAAAATTGTACGGGGCGAACAGTCGGGGCGATTTGTAAAAAGTAAAAAAATTTACATTTCTCAAAAATGACATAGGCCACCCCGGAGTGGGGAGTCCGACGTTTTTTCGCTTAAGAAAGCCATTTTTATTTTTTCTCGCGACGCCCCCGCGACTGCTAAAATACTCAAATTTGCACATTGGCGTAAAGTGTAAAAAGGGCACAGGAAAGAGGCGCCTGCAACATAAAAGTCGTGCATGGCGCCCCAATTTCAATGGCGAAAATGAGACAGGACAACACCAGAGAGAGGCGTGGGAGGAGGGAAAACTCTGTGAGTCATCCTGCTTGTGCGAAGGTGGTCAAAGCCTTTGCACGACGGGGCACGAGAGGGGGGCGATTCTCTTCGTGCCGGCGGTTTACTGTGAAAGACTGAAGCCGCTACTTGTAGCGGCCCCGGTGGCGTCGAATGCCGGATCCGAAGATGGTCCATCCGCAGGCCAGTTATTCAGCAGCGGAAGAATTTCCGGCCGCCAAAAGGCTGCATAAAGCGCCGATTCCGGAACCTCTTCATCTGCCCAGAACGAGGACATCGCCAGGAAGTCGCGGACGTCCATATCTAGCGCCATTTCGGAGATGTCTTCAGGGGTGAAGAGCCACGATGCCGCGGACTCTTCCTCCGGATAGTTCGGATCGGGACAAACCCGATACTCGCAAGGCTCGTCTTCATAGGGAAGCTCTCTTCCTTCCGTCTCTGAGGCCGGCTCAGCGTACTTTTCAATCGGGAAGTCAACTGTATCGCCTTCTTCCGAGTTTGAATTCGCGGCTGGCATCGGAGTTGGAGTCGGTGCGCGGAAACTGATGTCTCCCGCACGCGGTTCCCCATGGAACTCAAGTCCAACCCCGACAAGAATCGCAAGCGAGCCAAGGGACAAAATAATAACCACTCCGAGAATTTTTGTCTTAATCATTCGCAATTCCTCCTATTCATGTTGTTGTTGCATCCATTTTTCAACCATCGCCTTCTTATAGTGTCGGAACCGTATCCGACCAGAAGTAAGCGACGGATCAGTCACGGCAATCACGAAGGAAAAGAAACGTATCACAACAAAAAGGCTTCCTCAAGCCAAATGATGCTAAACCGCTCAATAATCGCAGCGGCAAGCCAAAACACGCAAAAATCCCCGGGGATTTCTTTGACATAAACCATTAAATAGTATATAAAACCACTCCAAATTAAATTTTATGGCTCAAAAATTGATTAAAACACAGGAAGATTTACCGGCCAAGGCTCATACTTTTCAAGAATTGGCGGAAGTTATAGAGCTTTCTATTGTTCCGCAAATTCAGGAATATATTCACA
>Ga0172379_10002434_pt1 | contig 32847 bp, 27 predicted proteins | sample GrowelOW334metaG_FD_119756 | JGI IMG/M metagenome (GOLD analysis project Ga0172379, IMG submission 119756) | Groundwater microbial communities from an aquifer near a municipal landfill in Southern Ontario, Canada - Groundwater well OW334 metaG | ecosystem: Environmental > Aquatic > Deep...
GCACCGTCATAGAAGAGCCCATAAGCGTGACGCCGACATTCGTCGGGTTTTGCTGGATCACCGACGCGTCCACGCCGCTGCCGTCGCTCTGGTACTTGATCAGCCTGTTGGCCGTACCGTTCAGCGACGCGCCGCCGTCGTTACTGTCCGCAGCCCACACCAGCGAACCGTCCAGATTGCTCTTCAGCACCTTGGTGGCATCGTTGGCGCCGGGGATATAGATCTTGCCCACGGTGCTGAAACTGCTTATACCCTGGAAGTAAGCCCCGCCGGTCGTGAAGGTCGAGCCGCCGATAAAGTACGCGCCGCTGGAAACCTGAACAAATCCGCTGACATATATATTACCAGGGGTTTGCGGGATATTTACCGTCTGCGCGGCCCCTGTGGAACCGAACAATGAAAAACCCTTTATTTCCACATCAGGGTCCATCATAGTTCCATCCACGCCTTTCACGGTAAGATCGTCTTCGGAACCCAGTTCGGTCTGGGAATACAAACCGGATGCCAAAGGCCCGATGCCGCACGCCAGAAAACACAGACTAAAAGCGAGACGGGAGACCCTGCCGAGGGCCGTGCCTCCACCGCTGAAGAGGATGTTCTTGTCTTTAAAACGCATAATCATCACCACGCACAAATCGTGTTATTCTAGCAAACCCATTGGGCGGCGGTAAATATCACGGCCGGCCTGTATAATTTAAAGTATATCAATACGGATCCGGTAAATCCTGAAGAAATCACGCAGTTGCGGTTGCTCAATAAGACCCGCATAAAGCGAATACTTGGCCGATCTATGACAAATTTTATACCATATGGTATACGATTAGAACGGGGTAAAAAAATGAAAACAATAATTTCCACCACTGAAGCGCCGGCCGCCATAGGGCCCTATTCCCAGGCCGTGGAAGCGGGCGGGTTCATCTTTATCTCCGGCCAGCTGCCTGTCGATCCCGTTACCGGGAAGCTGGAAGCGCCCGACACGGCGCTGCAAACCAGCGCGGTTATAAGGAACATCGAAGCGATACTTAAATCGCGCGGGCTTGCGCTCGATAATGTGATAAAAACCACCGTATTCATGACGGATCTAGGGGAATTTCAAAAAATGAACGAGGTTTACGCCCGTTTTTTCACAAAAAACCCGCCGGCGAGGGCGACGATAGAGGTCAAAGCCCTGCCCAAAGCGGCGCTGGTGGAGATAGAGGCGGTGGCGAGGCGGGAATAGGGGTTGTGAAGGGATCACCCGCGTTTTATGCATCATTTACTTGAAAAAAAACATACCGGAGTCCTGCTCCCGCTTTTTTCCATGCGCTCAAAACACGACTGGGGCATAGGAGATCTCTCCGGCATGGCCAAGTGGCTGGACGCCGCGGCTGGATTGAACCTGGACCTTGTGCAGCTTCTGCCTATAAATGAAATGCCGCCCGGCGTGGAATGCCCGTACACCGCCCTCAGCGCCTTCGCCATAGACCCCATTTACATCGCCGTGGACGACATCCCGGAACTCGCCGATTGCCCGGAACTTCAAGAAGAGCTGTCCTCAAAACGGTTCCAGACGGAGCTGCGCCATCTGCGGGGCTCCACCATCGTGCATTACAACGACATTAAGGAACTGAAATTCAGGGTCCTCTGGAAGCTCTATTGCTCTTTCCATGAGAAGCAGATCCTTAAAAACACTCCCGCCGCGAAGGACTTCTTCTCGTTCGCGGAGCGGAACGCCTTCTGGCTGGACGACTACGCGCTTTTCCGGCATTTGAAAGATGTCCACTGCTGGGCCTCCTGGACGCACTGGGAGGAGCCCCTCAGACGCCATGAGAGCGCGGCTTTAAAAGAGTTCGAGGCCGCCAACGAGAACCAGGTCCGGTTCTTCAAATATCTGCAATGGGTGATAGACCGCCAATGGCGCGCGGCGCGGGAGGCCTCCGCCGCCCGGGGCATCCTCCTGATAGGGGACCTGCCGTTCATGGTCAACCAGGAAAGCGCCGATGTCTGGGCGCGCCAGAACGAATTCGACATCACCAAGGAAGTGGGCGCCCCGCCCGACGCCTTCAGCGAAACCGGCCAGAAATGGGGGCTGCCCGCCTACCGCTGGGATGAAATAGAAAAGAACGAGTTTGAGTGGTGGCGCCTGAAAGTTAAAAAATCCGCCGAGTTCTACGACATGTTCCGCATAGACCACATGGTGGGATTTTTCCGCACCTGGGTAATACCGCACGACGCGAACCTGAAAGCGGATTTCGACATAACCGACCCCGCCGCCCAGCGCGCGCGCGGCAAACGCTTCCTCCAGGCCGTGGCCGGGGCCAGCCGCATGCTGCCCGTGGCCGAAGACCTGGGCCTCATCCCGCCCTTCGTTTACGAAGTCCTTGCGGAAATGAACATCCCCGGTTACAAGGTCATGCGCTGGGAAAAAACCAAAGCCGGCGCCTACACGGAACCGGAAAACTACCCGCGCGCGGGCTTTGCGACCTCCTCCACCCACGACAATGAGCCCGTAGCCGACTGGTGGGACACGGCCGAACCCGCTGAAAAAAAACTTTTCTGGACGATGGTTTCCGGCAAAAAAGAAAAACCTCCGGTTTTTTCGAAGGCGAGGGAACCGATTCTCCGGAAACTGCTGAAAGCTGCCTCAAGCCTCGTAATCCTGCCCATACAGGATATCTTCGGCTCAAAGGACCGCATCAACACTCCCGGCACCATGGGCGTGCATAACTGGACCTACAAGTTCCCCACGCCGGTGGAGGACCTATTAAAAGATCACGGGGAGCTCCTTAACAGCTTCGCCGCCATGGTCAAGGAAGAAAGAAAATGAACAAACAGTCCCCGCCTCAGTCCGCGCGCCGAGGGCGCCCCGCCGCTCTATTGCTTTTAAGCCTTTCCCTGGCGGGCTGTTCCCTTAACCGGCTGGCGGTAAGGTCCACCGCCTCGGTAATAGACAAGGGCCTTCCCGCGATTTACAGGGAGCGCGACCCGCAGTTCGCCAGGGAAGCCCTGCCGGCCAACCTCAAGCTTATGGAAGTTCTCCTGGAAAGCGATCCCGGCAACCAAGCCCTGCTTTTGGACGCGGCCATGGGATTCTGCGGCTACGGCTTTATGTTCATCGAGGACGAGAACGAGGCCAGGGCCTCCGGGCTTTACCTGAAAGGCGGCGGCTACGCCCTCAGGGCGCTGGAGCTCAAAGGCGCCGTGAAGGACGGCGCGGTGGAGCCCCGGGCCCTGGACGCGGATACGGCGCCGGTCGCTTTCTGGCACACCTTCTGCCGCGCCGCTTATGTGAACCTTAACCGCGACGATCCGGACGCCGTCGCGGAGCTGCCGAAAATAATGCCGGTGGCGGAAAGGGTGGCGGAACTCGCCCCGGACTATTATTATAACGGCGCCTACGCCATGCTCGGGACCTACTACGCGCTGCGGCCTAAGATCCTGGGCGGAGATCCTGAGAAAGCGAAGCTCAATTTCGACGCGGCCCTGCGGGGCGGCGGGGCCGGTTTTCTGCTGAACGCCTACATGGCCGCCAGGATGTACGCCGTGGCCGCGCAGGACGAGGAATACTTCGTAAAAACCCTGAATGCGGTGCTCGCCGCCGAACTGAAAGACGATGCCTCGCGGCTTGCCAACGAGGTAGCCAAGCTCAAAGCCAAAAAACTACTGGAGAAAAAAGATGAACTATTTTGACTTCCCGCCCTCAGCCCGCCCGTCTACCGGCCCCCTGCTTTACGCCCTGCTCCTGAGCGTCTGTCTCGCGGCCGGGGCCGGGGCCCAGACCGTGGTCAAATTCGCCACGCTGGCGCCGGAAGGTACGGCCTGGATGAAGGTGATGCATCAGTTCAACGACGAGGTCTCCGCGAAGACCGCGGGCCGGGTGAAGTTCAAGCTCTACGCCGGCGGCGTTTCCGGCGACGAAAAGGATGTGGCCAGAAAGATCCGCCTGGGCCAGCTGCAGGCGGCGGGATTTACCGGGGTGGGCCTGGGCGAGATCGCGCCGGAAACCCGCGTCCTGGACACGCCGTTCCTCTTCAAGACCGCGGCGGAAATAGACAACACCTATAAAATGCTGGACGCGGACTTCCGCAGGATCTTCGAATCGAAGGGCTACATCCTGCTCGGCTGGACCGAGGTCGGCAATGTCTACATCTTCTCCAACACGCCGGTCACGAATCCGGCGGACCTGCAGAAAGTTAAAATGTGGATCTGGGAAGGGGACCCCATAGCCGAAGCGACTTTTTCGGCCATGAAGATAAAGCCCATACCGCTTTCCATCACCGATGTCATGACCTCGCTCCAGACAGGCATGATAAACGCCGTCTACAGCGCACCCGCCACCTTGATCCCCCTCCAATGGTACACAAAGATGAAATACGCCCTGGCCGCGCCCATCGCCACCGCTTCGGGCGCCGTGGTCATCTCCAAAAAAGTTTTCGAGCTCATGAGCAAGGACGACCGCAAGGCCGTGCTGGAAGCGGGCGACAAATATTTCAAGGCCCTGACGGCGGCCAGCCGCAGGGACAACGAAAGGTCCATCCTCACCCTTAAGAAAGAGCATGTGGTTTTCAGCGAACCGTCCGGCCCTGAAACGCTGGCGGCCTTCGAGCGGATGGGCGAAGAGGCCCGGGGCGCCCTGGTGGGAAAACTTTACACCAGGGAGCTCCTCGAAAAGATAGAGAACGCCCTGAAACAGTTCCGCGCAAAGAAAAAATAAAACGCCGTAAAACGGCGTTTTATCGCGGGGGATTTTAATGAGATTTATTTTTCAGATCGAGGATCATCTCGTAAAGGGCGAAAAAGCCCTGGTGGTCTCGTTCATCGCCCTGATGATAATACTTTCCTTCCTGCAGCTGACCCTGCGCCTCTTGTTCAATTCCGGCATCGTCTGGCTGGACCCCGCGCTGCGGCACATGGTGCTCTGGACGGGTTTGACCGGCGCGGTCCTGGCCTCAAGATACTCCAGGCACTTCGCCATGGACGCCATGGTTAAATTCCTGCCGGAACGTTCCCGCGGGCCGCTCGGCATAGCTTCAGATCTCATCGTTATCGCCATATCCGTGCTGCTCTTCGGAGCGGCCGGGAAATTCATCCGCGACGAATTCGCATCGGGCTCGATAGCGTTTTACATCGGCGACCTGGGGGTACCGGGAGGCTGGGCGGGCATGATCCTGCCGCTGGTTTTTCTGCTGATAGCCTTTCACACGGCGCTCAATATTTTCCGCCCGCCGGAAACGCGCGGGGCGGAAGCGGTTCGCAACTGATCACTTATGGGCTTACTGGTCGCGGTCATAATTCTCGCCCTGGCCTTCCTGGGCGCCCCCGTTTTCTCGCTTATGGGCGCGGGAGCGCTTTATCTTTTCGGCTCGGCCGGTATTGATTCCTCGGCCGTCATAGTGGAGATGCTCCGCCTGGCCAGCCTGCCCGCCCTGATCGCGATCCCTCTTTTTACTTTCGCCGGCTATGTGCTGGCGGAGAGCCGGTCCCCGAAACGCATGCTCAGGCTCGGCGCGGCCCTCTTCGGCTTTTTGCCCGGAGGCCTGGCCATAGCCGCGCTTTGCGCCACCGCGGTCTTCACCGCCTTCACCGGCGCTTCGGGCGTAACCATTATCGCGCTGGGCGGCCTGCTCTACCCGATGCTGACCAGGCAGGGCTATCCGGAAAAGTTCACTCTGGGCCTGATCACCACCACGGGCAGTCTGGGCCTCCTTTTCCCCCCAAGCCTTCCGATAATACTATACGGGCTCATCGCCAAGATAAGCATAGACTCCCTTTTTAAAGCGGGACTTTTACCCGGCCTGTTTTTGCTTGCGGTATTATCGGTTTACGCGCTCCTCACGGCGAAAAAAGCCGGGATACCGAAACAGCCCTTTTCCTGGCTGGAATTAAAGGACGCGGCCCGGGAGAACGCCTGGGAAATACCGCTCCCGTTCCTTATCATCGGCGGCATTTACCAGGGCCTTTTTACGGCCGGCGAAGCCGCTTCGATCATGGCCTTTTATGTGCTTGTCACTGAAGTTTTCATCCACCGCGAACTTAGCCTGTACGGCGACATCCCCGGGATAGCGGTAAAAAGCATGATGCTGGTGGGAGCGATCTTCGTGGTACTGGGCACGGCCCTGGGCTTCACCAACTACCTGGTGGACGCGCAGATCCCGGACCGGATCTTCGCCTGGCTCCACACCTTCGTGGCCGGCAAGCTCATGTTCCTTATTCTCCTCAACGCCTTCCTGCTGGTCATCAACATGATAGAGATCTTCTCGGCCATCATTATCGTGGTGCCGATCATCGTGCCTGTGGCGCTGAATTACGGCATCGACCCTGTCCACCTCGGAATCATTTTCCTGCTGAACCTTGAGATAGGCTACATGACGCCGCCGCTGGGACTGAACCTGTTCCTGGCGAGCTCGCGGTTCGACAAAAAGCTGCCGGAACTTTACGCCGCCACGATGAACTTCTGGTTCATACTCCTTGGAGTCCTGGCGCTTGTCACTTATTTCCCCGCCCTCTTCCTCATCAAACCATAGAATGTCGTAGAACGACATTCTATCCGGTCGTGGCGGCGCCGCTATCTGCCCGCTTCCAGCCGCCGAAGCGCGGCCGAGGCCGCCGCGTCTCCGGGCCGCAGCTTTACGGCTCCGCGATAGGCTTTCAGCGCCTCTTCCTTCCCGCCCTGCGCCTCGTAGCACTCGCCCATCCGGAAAAGCGGCTCGGCCAGGTCCGGGCGCAAAGCGGACGCTCCGGCAAGCTCGGTTATCGCTTTTGAATACTCTTTCATATTAAAATAAAGCTCCGCCGCTTCCATGGACCTCTCATAATTTCGGGGGTCGCCGGGCAGTTCGCGCAGTTCTTTCTTAATGCGCGCCAGAGCGATGCTGGGGCGCGCGAGGCCGGAGATCAGATAGGCCGATTTCACCGAAAGCGCTTTTTCAAACGCAAAGACCGCCCCGTCGTAATCCCCGCCGTCGAGCAGCGCGGAACCGAGATTAAACCATGTGACCGGGCATTCGGGATCCAGTTCAAGCGCGATCCGGAACTCCGCCGCCGCCGCGGCGTATTTCAGCTGCTTGAAGTAAAAATACCCCAGTTCCCTGTGCGCCTCCAGATCGGCGGGCCGCGCCGCTACATCCCTGGACCGCTCGGCGACCACACGGTCGTAATTCTCAAGGTACGGTTTCCGGGGTTTGTCCCGCGGCATGACGGCATGGATCTGCGCGCCCTGGAAATCGGCTTCCTTCCTGAAATCGAACATCAGGGCGTCGGCCATAAGACGGTGAAGCTCGCTGATCCCGGAGGGCGCGGCGGAAACGATGTGGGAAACTTTATATCCGCGTAGATTCTGTTCGAACTTTCCAAGCACCGCCTCATACTGCCCGCCGCCTACCGTCTTGCGGCCCGAAAGAAGGAAAAGCTCGGCCCTCCCGCAAAGCACGACGCTGTCGGGAGGCGTATGCGCGGCCAGCCACGCCGCAGGTTCCGTGAGGCCGTATTTAAAACGCCCCGTCGCCGGCACGCGGAACCCGGGAACCCCGCAAAAGGAAAGATTGGTAATAACCAGGCCCGCTAACAAAACCAGGGAGGCCGCAAAATACGCGGCCCACGGCAGGCCCCGCAGGAGCACGGCTTTTCGCCTGAAATACCGCGCCCGCTCGCCGATCGACGCGCGGATCGCGTCCCCGCCTTCCAGAACGGCCAGCCAGAAGAACGGGAGCATGGGGAGGAGCAGGCGGAGCTGCCGGGACGGATAAAGGATGAGGACCGCCATATACGCGGCCAGGTACAATACTACCGGTCTTTTCATGCGGTCGCGCATAAGGCGCAAGCCGCCGGCCGCGGCGGCTAAAAGCGTGAGACCCGCGGCAAAGGTTCCGATCAAGGAAGGGAAATTAAACCAGTCGGAAAAAACCGGCGCAAGCGAATCCCCAAGCCCCGTCTCGCTGAGAAAGAGGAACGGATACATCACGCGGGCGAGCCCCGGCAGATAATACAGGAAGTCGTCCGCGACCGCGCCCCGCAATTCTACCCAAACAGAAGCCCCCGAAGGGAGGGAACGCGCAAGATCAGCCCAATATGGCCACGCATTAAGCCCCCCCGCGTGAGACAGTCCGAGCCAGTTGGCCAGCGCCCAGGGCGCGGCAATGAGAACGACGGCGGATAAAAAAACGGCGGCTTTGCGTCTGACCGCGCCGGCGCAATAAAAGACCGCCCCGGAGAACACCACCGAGACGCCGATCAGCCTGGTCAGCAGCGCGAGACCCGCGGCGAGGCCGGCGCCGAACGGCCGCGCCATACCCGCATCCTCGCCAACGCGCAGCATGAGGAGCAGCGCCGCCGTTGAAAAAAGCGAATATGCCGGTTCCGACATGACTTCGGCCGAATGCTGGACAAAAAAAGGGTTGAGAGCGGTCGCCGCCAGGATCAGCGCGCTGCGCCCCGGAGGGTATAAGCGCCGGAGCAGCCGGTAGAGCAACACAAGGGCTAACAGGCCGATAAGGATGTTCAGCGCCTTGCCGGCTAAAATAATATTCCCGGGGAGGACTACGGCGGCGGGGAGCAGCATAAGAGGGAACACCGGCGGATATGTGAGCTGCGCCGGATCCCCCGGCATGCCGATATCGCGGTAACCCGACCCGCGGGCCATGGAAAGAGAAAGGGTGAGGTAGGACGCGCTGTCCGGAGTATAAACGCACGTCCGGTTCAGGAGCAAAACCGCGGAAATTAAGAACACAACGACCGGAAGGACAATAACGGCTTTTCTTATTGACCTACGCATAAATACTCCGGTTTTATTGTCGGCCGCTTATGATGGTCCTGAACTGCCTTGAGGAAAGCGGAATACCCGCTGGGATGGTACATGTTATCTGGATCCTGCCGCCGCCATTCTCCAGCGTAATTTCAGTCGTCTCGCCGCCCATTACCGCCGGGCTGCTTTCCATGTCCAGGATCCGGAAATCCGAATTTGACCCGCTGGAGGATTTAAGGCCCATGCCGTTCACAAGGCATTCGAACGCGCCGTCCTCGAACGCGAGGTCCAGCAGCTCGTTTACGCGAACTTTCCTTGCCACCTTCACCGTTTGTCCGGCCTGATATTCATTGCGCATCGGGGAATCGCCCTCATAATTCCCATTGGCCATGAATTTATAGGCTATACTGCCCATAAGCCCCGGGCATTCGTCCTCAAGGTAAGGGCTGGCCTGGGGATATTTTCCCGCCATCAACAAGCTGAATTCCTGCGCCTCGGTGGCGCCGCATTCATTGGAAACCTCATCCCAGCGCAGGTGATAAAACTCATGGATAAATGTCCCGGCTCGTTCGAACCTGTTTTTTTTGAAAAAACCAGGGCAAAAATACACTTTGCCGCCCCTTACCGCGGCCTGCGGGCGCCTTCCGTCCCTTCCGTGATGCTCAAGGCATATCGGCAGGTCCGTATTTTCGTCATCGAGATCGTCAGCCGAATTTATGCCGCGAGCATCGCCATCATACACAAAAACACCGGAATCGGCGGGAACTCCGTTTAATTTTTCCCGCAAGCCGGCTATCAGAGCATTGTATGTCCGAAAAGAACGGAGATACAGCGGAGTCTCATCGCCTATCGCGTTCCCGTTCCTGTTCAGAGCCAGATCCATATAGCGTTTGGCGTCGGCCAACGCCTCAACGACCATTTGCTTTCGGGTCTGACGGCCGAAATTTGTTTCCGTTGCGGAAACACCGCAGGAAAAAGCGGCCAGAATCGCTGCGGCCAGCGCAAAATGTTTCGTGATCATAGCATAAGACCCGATCCGCGGCTCTAAGCGTATCCCGGTATCCGGTATTAAGTATACCGTCCCCAAATCTTGATCAAATCTTCCTGGGCGGCGATATCGGCCTCATTGGCCGTCCAGTCCTGGTCGAAGCTCATGGTCTCCGAGGCCATTACGGCGTCGCCGTTGCAGACATCCACGATGCGCTGCTCGAAATCGGCCTTCATCTTGATCCGGTCGCCCATACGCCCGGGGAAAACCGGCATGTCATTCATTACAAAGGAACAGCCGTTGACCCGGTCAAGGTCATAAGGCGGCGTCCGGGAAACATATCTGTCCATGGACGGATCATAATCCTTGTCCTTGCGGTGTCCGTAGCGGCCCACGCTTACGACCTCTCCATCCTTAGGCCCGAAAAGCACCTCTTCAAAGGACCTGTTTTTGGGCACGACCCGCTCCACGCCGCCGTCTTCGCGCCAATCGCCGTCTAGAAATTGGCCGGGGGACAACTCGTGCCGCACTTCCCGTCCGTTGATGGCGAACTGTCCGCGGATGTTCTGGCGGAACTCGCAGCAACGCTGGGCAGGAGCAGCCGAAGCGGCGAAGGGCGACAACACAAAAAGGGCATATGCGGTCGTTATTAGTTTCATACCTATACTATAAGCGACCCGCGTCCGATCCGCCAGAGCCTAAAAGCCCATTTCCTCTGGGCCCATCGGTCCTTGTGCGGATAAAAGGCGGTTGCCGCCTTTTATAGCCTTTTATAGGGCGGAAGCCGTTTTATCGAACCTTATTTCGGAACTCTCGCCGATGTTGATCTGCTCGCGCCGGCCGATAATGGTCGCGCTGGGCCCGACAAGGGATCTGGTGAGGTTCATGTTCATGATAACGGCATTCTCGTTTATGATGGAGTCTGAAACTATGGAATAATCCAAGGTCGCGCCGTCGCCTATGGAAGCATAGGGACCTATTATGGAATTGGACACCTTGGCCCTGGGAGAAATATATACCGGTTCCACCACCACGCAGCCGGGCGCGCGATGGGACGGTTTTTTCCTGTTCAGGATATACCGGTTGGTCTCAAGCAGGGTTTCGGGCTTTCCGCAGTCGTACCAGCCGTCGATGGCGACGGGCCTGAACTTATGCCCCCCTTTGAGCATCAGCACCATGGCGTCGGTAAGCTGGATCTCGCCCCTGGTGGTCTTGCCGGAGCGCACCAGCCGGTCAAGGCTCCTGAACAGCAGCCTGGAGTCCTTGAAGGCGTAAATACCCACAATGGCCGTTTTGGAAACCGGGTTCAGCGGCTTTTCCACCATATTCGTGATCAGCCCCCGTTCTATGTCCACGACGCCGAAGCGCCTCGGGTCCGCAACTTCCCTTACGGCGATGGCGTCCTCGCGCGCGTTCATAAATTTGCGCAGGTCCGCCGAAATGATGGTGTCGCCGAGCATGACCAGCGCGGGACCCTTCACATAATTGCGCGTGATCCAGATGGCGTGCCCAAGCCCCTTGGGCTCTTCCTGGACTATGTAGGTCACCGCCAGCCTGGGATATTTTTCCGAAACATAAGCCTTGATCTTATCGCCGAGATAGCCGATGACCATATAGATCTTTTTTATGCCCGCGCGGGAGACCTCGTCCAGGATATGGCCGATGATGGGTTTGTCGCCCACCGTCAGCAGCACCTTGGGGTAGGTATGGGTGTGAGGCCGGAGCCTGGTCCCGGCTCCCGCCACGGGCACTATAGCCGAAAATTCGCCGTTCGTTTTCATTTTTGTTTCCTTTTATTTAAAAAGCCCCGCATCAGCGGGGCTTTTCAAGGACCGCCGGTCGTCGGTCACCTCCCCGGCGTTACATCCCTGAAATAAACGAGGTATTCCGTTTCGGATCTCACATCCGCGTCATCATAGGTAACAAGCCGCACCACTATACGGCCGTCCGCTTTGCGCAGCTCGCTGGTAACTTTCACTTTACTCTCCAGATGGGAGCCTTCGATGTATTTGACCTTGCCCGTATCCGAGTCTATAACTTTTCCGCCGGCGGGTATCATATCGGCGCCCGCAGGCCGGTCGGCCGTGGCTTCCGGGAATTTTACTTTCCAACTGAGTTCGGGGTATCGTTTCAGGTCCAGACTCAGCCGTTTTATTTCAGCGGGGGTCACCGTATCGAAATACTCGGGAGAGATCGCGCTTTCATGATAGGTTACCACAAATTTTTTCGGACCGTTCATCCGGCCCGCCAGAAGCGCGCCGTCGACGGCGCCGTTTTCATGGAAGGCGCGCCCCGCATGCCAGCCGGCCAGGTCTTCTTTGACGGCGGGAACGCCCTTCATGAACAGGCTGTAGGCCTTTGCATACGGCATGTCGCCGGGCAGGGGGGCCAGGAGGCTTTCCACCGCGGGATCCAGCGCGGCCGCAGGCTTTATTTTTTCAGGTTCCGGGGTGTTCGGCTGGACATCCGACCCGGCGCCGCCTTCCAGGGCGCCCAGAGCGGAATCGGAAACCGCGTCGCGCAGGTCCCGGGGCTCGACGGCCGTCAGATGAAAGAAATAAGTGTAACAAGCCAGAGCGCAAACGGAAAAAACAGCAAAACCCGTGATCTTGCTTTTCATCATAGTCCCTCCATAAACCGCGTTCGCGGCTGTTACAAGCAGCCTGCAAAACGATATTGTACCATATGTCCCGCGGCATTTTAACGCGGCCGGCGCGCGAACACGGATTTACAGGGCGCGGATCGCGGGCTACGGCCGGTCTATCCGCGACAGCCACTGTTCGGCTTCCCGCTCGCCGATGTCGAAGGCGCGCGCGCATTTAGGGCCGTTGAATTCGAGAACGCCCAGGCCCAGATCGGAAGGCGGCCTGATATAATGAACGACCGGCTCGGATCTTATAAAAACCCGCGATTCGTAGATCTTCTGCGTATGAATGGCCAGCATCCTTCTGGCCTTGGATTCGAAATATCCGAATGTCCCCACGGAGGGATAATCCATGTCCTCATCCCTGGAGTTGCCTATCATGACGATGGTTTTACAGCCCTCCAGGATGTTCAGGTTGATGTTGGCGATACCGGTAACGCCGCCGTCGACCAGGTGATAGGTGCGGCCCTGCTCCGTGACTTCCACCGGCGGAAAGATCGTGGGAATAGCGCAGCTTGCGACCAGGGCGTCCACGAAAGAAAGGTTATAGCTGTGGGTTCCCCCGTCGAATTTCACGATATAGGGCAGTTTCAATTCCACGGCATGGCTGATAACATAAAAATTGATCCTGCGGCTGAACTTGTCTCCCGTTTTGGAAAGCCAGGCGTTCAAAAAATCGTAGACCGGCTCGTTCGAGAACATGCACATCCTGGAAGAATGCTTCTGGACGAGGAACCCTATCTTCGCCAAAAAGCCCGGTTTATGGTGCTGGTAAAGCTCCAGCGGCATATTATGATAGCCCGGACGCAAGGACAGGATCCTGTCCGCTTTCAGTCCGGCCCAGATCCCGCGCAGGTCCCCGGTCTTGTTGTAGCAATAGGCCGCGCCGTTGAGCGATCCTATGCTGAAGCCGGCGACGGCGTTGAACTCCAGGCCGCTGGAAACGAGTTTAGCCAGCACGCCGGACTGCCAGCTGCCCAGGGCGCCGCCGCCGCACAGGAACAGCCCCACCGGCCCCTTCAGTTTATTCATTTTCTTTTCCGGCCCCAAAATATATAGAATTGTTCTGCTAGATATTGTAGCACAATCGATTATGAGCGAATATCTTACCGTCGCGGGCCTGGCCCTGATCATGGGCCTGACGCTTTTCCTCCCCTTTTCAGTAAAAAAAGTGGAAGACGAGCTGGAAGCCTTCCTTTTTATAATGGGCCTCGCCGCGGTCACGATCTCGGGACGCTGGGCGCGGCCGCTGATCCTGGACGCGTTCCGCGAGCCGCTCAGGCTCACCGTTGCCGTGCTGGCCGTCGGCTTCGCGTTCACGGCGGCGCGCCCCGGCTTAAAAAACCGGCTGGAAAGATCCATAAAAACGCTGGGGCTCCGCTGGACGCTTTTCGCCGTCATACTCATTCTCGGACTGGGCTCAAGCCTTATGACCGCGGTGATCTCCGCGCTGATCCTGGCCGAGATCATAACCCTGCTGAAGCTTGAAAGGGCGTATGAAGTTAAAGTCGTGGTTTATGCCTGCTTCGCCATAGGCCTGGGCGCCGCGCTCACTCCGCTGGGCGAGCCGCTGTCGACCATCGCGGTGGCGAAACTTAAGGAACCGCCGCACAACGCCGATTTCTTCTACCTTCTCCGTCAGATAGGCGCCTGGGTGGTCCCCGGCGTAGTCCTGACCGCCTTCCTGGGCTCCCGCGGGCCCGGACGGACCGGCGCCGCCGGCGGGCTTTCGGAAGACGCCGCGGAAACCGGCAAAAGCATCTTTCTAAGGGGTGCGAAAGTATATCTTTTCGTCATGGCGCTGATCTTCCTCGGCGCCGGCCTTGCGCCGCTCGCCGCGCGCTTCGTGCCTCAAATGCCGGACTGGCTCCTTTACTGGGCTAATTCGATCTCCGCAATTTTGGATAATGCCACGCTCGCGGCGGCCGAACTGGTGCCGGAAATGACCGACCGGCAGGTTAAATTCGTTCTCATGGGCCTGCTGATCTCCGGCGGCATGCTCATTCCGGGCAACATACCGAACATCATAAGTTCCGCAAAACTGAGGATCAAGTCCGGAGAATGGGCCCGTACGGCCGTGCCGTACGGGCTTTTTCTGATGCTGGCCTATTTCATACTGATGAGTATGTTTGTAGAATAGTAAGGACGACGGCGGGACCGGAAGAGCGGCGCCGGGCATTGAAACAAGAAGCCCTTTTTCCCCTACCCGCCCCTACACCCGGCCTTCAAGGAGCTCTCTCATGGACTGGAAATGGAAAACTATAATCGAACCGTTTAAAATAAAGACCGTGGAACCGCTGGGTTTTACCACGCGGGAAGAGCGGCTAAAGATCCTTGAACAGGCGCATTACAACCTTTTCAATATCCGGGCGGAAAAAGTTCTTATCGACCTGCTGACCGACAGCGGCACCGGCGCGATGAGCGCGGCGCAGTGGGGCGGCATAATGGTGGGGGACGAATCCTACGCTGGAGCGCGCAGCTACTACAATTTCGAACGCGAGATAAGGCACCTGACGGGTTTTACGGAAGTTATCCCCGTGCATCAGGGCCGCGCCGCCGAGAAGATACTCTTCACGCTCATAGGCGGGAAAGGCAAATATATCATTTCCAACTCCCACTTCGACACCACCCGCGCCAATGTGGAAGCTTCCGGCGCGCAGGCCGTGGATTTCCCCTCCAAAGAGGCCCTGGACTTCGACAAACCCGCACCGTTCAAAGGTAACGCCGACCTGGACGCCATGGAAAAATTCATAGAGGAAAAAGGCGCGAAGAACATCCCTCTCTGCGTGATGACGGTGACCAACAATTCGCTCGGCGGGCAGCCGGTTTCCATGGAAAACCTTAAAGGCGCCCAGAACATGTGCCGCAAGTACGGCATACCGATGTTCCTGGACTGCGCCCGGTTCGCCGAGAACGCCTATTTCATAAAACTGCGAGAAAAAGGCTACGGATGCGTGCCCGTGCGCGAGATAGCCGAAGCGATGTTCGAGCTGGCGGACGGAACCTGGATGAGCTCCAAAAAAGACGCTTTCGCCAACATGGGCGGCTTTCTGGCCCTGAACAACAAAGAGTGGTCGTCCAGAGCCCGCCAGCTTCTGATCCTCACGGAAGGCTTCGCCACCTATGGCGGCCTGGCCGGACGGGACCTGGAAGCCATCGCCATCGGCCTGAGGGAAGTGCTGGACGAAAATTATCTGCAGTACCGGCTGCGCTCGTCCAAATATTTCGGAGAGGGCCTGCTGAAACTCGGCATCCCGATAATAAATCCCCCGGGCGGACACGGAGTGTACATAAACGCGAAAAAATTCCTGCCGCACATAAAACCCCAGAATTTTCCCGCGCAGGCCCTGGCCTGCCAGCTTTACCTGGAAGGCGGGATACGGGGCGTGGAGATAGGCACGCTGATGTTCGGCCGCAGGGACGCCAAAGGCAGCTTCCTCGCCGCGCCCATGGAGCTGGTCCGCCTGGCCCTGCCCAGGCGGGTCTACACCCAGAGCCACATCGATTATGTCATAGAAGTGATGGGGATGATAGCCGGCAACAAGAATAAAGTGCACGGCCTCGATGTTATCGAAGCCCCCAGGGCCCTGGCTCATTTCAGCGCCAAGCTTAAGCCCGCGCAAAAAAGCGCGCCCCGGCGCGAAACCGCGGTCTGCGGCCGCAAGGGCAGGGGTTGAGGGCTGGGAGTTCGGGGCGGAGGAACGCGATCTTTTTCCCCCGCCCCGCGCCGTAAGCCCGCGCCTTTATTTTATGTTTAAAAAGCACCGTTTTGAGAAAGTCAGAAAGGCGCTCGAAGAGATCGTCGGCCCGGAGAATATCTTCACCGACGAAGCAGAGCTCCTGATGTACTCCTACGACGCGGGCATGGCCCGGGCCAAACCGGAAGCCGTCTTGCTCTTCACCGCCACAGGGCAGGTGGCGCCGGCGGTGAAGCTCCTTTACGCGGCGGGCATCCCCTTTCTTCCCAGGATAGCCGGGACGAACCTCTCCGGCGGCACCATCCCGCTTAAAGGCGGCGTGATCCTGAACTTGTCGCTCCTGGACAAAATCCGTCAGATCGACACCGTGAACCGCACGGCCCTGGTGGAACCGGGAGTGGTGAATCTGCGGCTGCAGACCGAACTTGATAAATTCGGATTTTTCTACGCGCCGGACCCGGCCAGCCAGAAAGTTTCCACCATCGGCGGGAACATCGGGGAGAACGCCGGCGGGCCGCAATGCCTTAAATACGGCGTCACTTCCGATAATGTTCTGCGCCTGGAAGTCGTCACCCCCGAAGGGGAAGTCAAACTCTGGGCCTACGACGACCCGGGGCCGGACCTGATGAGCCTTATGATAGGGTCGGAAGGGACTCTCGGCGTCGTCACAAGGGCCTGGCTTAAGATCCTCCCGAAGCCCAAGGCCGTGAAGACCGCCGTGGCGGCGTTCGCCTCCGTGGAGAACGCGATAGACGCCGTTGCCAGGATCATTGGCCGGGGCATCGTGCCGCGCGCGCTGGAAGCCATGGACAGGATGTCCCTCAACGCGGCGGCGAAAACCCTGAAAACGGATTACCCTCCGGGGACCGAAGCCATCCTTCTGCTGGAAATAGACGGCGAAAGCGGACCCGCCGTCTCCAGGGAGCTGCGCGCGATAGAGGAGCTCTGCAAGGCCTGCTTCTCGACCTATTTCAGGACCGCCGAAGATCCGGCCGAACGCGAAGCTCTCTGGGCCGCCCGCAAAGGCGCCTATCCGGCCATGGCCCGCCTGGCCCCCAATGTTCTGGTAGAGGACGGGGTGGTCCCCCGCCCCAGGCTGCCGGAAGCCCTGAAGGAAACCAGGGACATACTTTCAAAATATAAACTGAACGCCGGCCTGCTGTTCCACGCCGGCGACGGGAACCTCCATTCCAACATCGTCTTCGACGAACGCGACCTGCAGGAAGTAAAACGCGTAAAAAAAGCCGGCTATGAGATCCTCAGGAGCTGCATCCGGCTGGGCGGCTCCATTTCAGGCGAACACGGCATAGGAGTTGAAAAAAGGGTGGCCATGAACTGGATGTTCGACGCGCCGACGCTGGATTTTTTCGGCGCCATCAAGGCCGCTTTCGATCCCAAAGATCTGGTCAATCCGGACAAGATCCTGCCCGTCGCCGCCGACCGGCAGGCCAGGGAGAACTCTTTCCAGCCCGGACTTTTCGGAGAGGCCGCGAACGCGCTGATAACCGAACTCCAAACCCGCGCCGCGGGCGGGATCAAAAGCCTTGTAAGGGGGACGGGGACCAAACTGCCGAAAGATCCGGCGGGCGCCGGTCGGCAGGCCGCCAGACCGCTGGAGACCTCGGCCCTCGACAAAGTCCTGGACCTCGATCGCGGGAACTTCACCGTACGGGCCGAGGCCGGCATACCGGTCCGCGACCTGAGGAAATGGCTTAAAAAAGCCGGTTTCGACATAAGGCTGCCGGACCTGGACGGGTCGCTGGGCGGCGCGATCTCCGCGAAAAGCTGGCCGGCCATGCGCGACATCCTGCTGGGCATGGATGTGGCCCTGGCCGACGGTTCGGTGCTCTCGCTTGGCGGCAGGACGGTCAAGAATGTGGCGGGATACGACGCCATGAAAATATTTTGCGGTTCCCTGGGCGCCTACGGAGCGATCCTTACCGTCACGCTAAGGACGGCGCTTGAAGCCGGTCCGCAGGAAGCCCCGGCACGGGCCGCGGCTCCGTTCAAGCCGGACGAATACCACCGGCGGCTGAAAAAAGCGGTCGATCCGGGCAATCTGCTGAATCCGTGGATCTACGGCGAGTAGCGGAAATTTTTGCGGCAAAAATTTCTATTTATGACCAAATACGACATCAACGAACTTTACGAGCACACCCTGGAGCCCTTCCACCTCAAGCGCCTGCTAACCGATCTGGGCGAACGGACGATCTACGACGCCGTGGCCCAATGCAACCGTTGCGGTTATTGCGAGACGGTCTGTCCCACTTACATGATAACGGGCCGCGAGACCATTTCCGCGCGAGGCCGCAACCAGTTCCTGCGCCTCCTCATTGAGGGCAAAACGCGCGCCATCGGTTCCGCCGAAGAGTCTTTTTCCACCTGCCTCCTGTGCGGAGCCTGTTCCTCGATCTGCTACGCCAAAGTCCCGACCGCGGACCTGGTGCTTGAAGGCAGGCGCAGCGGAGCGGGCTACGGGCGGGGTTTCGCCGCGCGCCTGGCCGTGGACCTGCTTTTAAACAAGCGCCCTCTTTTCGAACTGGCGCTTAAAGCCGGATTCCTCCTGAAGCGGCTCGGCCTGGCGGCCCTGGCCGGTAAACTGGGGCTGTACGATTTCATAGGCATGCCCGCGCTCGAAACCGCCCGGGCATCCCTCGACCGCGCTCCGCTGAGGTTCCTGAGGGAGCTCCTGGGCAGGGACGCCTCCCTGAAACCCGAAGGCAAAAAAGAGATCTCCTGGGCCTATTTCGCGCCCTGCGGCCCGAACTATCTCTTTACGGAAGTGGGCCGTTCCACGGTGGCGCTGCTGAAACGGTTCCTGGGCGAAGGCGTGTTCGCGGACAATTTCTGCTGCGGCCTCCTCGCCTACAACTACGGCCGCGTTACCGAGGCCAGGGAGTTCGCCAAAAAAAACATCCTGCGCTTCGAGAAGCTTAAAAGCCTTTTCGGGGAGTTCACCGTGGTGGGAGACTGCTCTTCCTGCGTGGCCTTCATGAAAACCTACGAGCAGCTTTTCACCGGGGACGAAGAGTGGCGGCCGCGCGCCAGGGCTTTTTCCGCCGCCGTAAAGGACATCCTGGAGGCCCTGCCGGCGGAAAAGATAAAAAGACGGGCCCCGGCCCCGGGAGAAACGGTGACCTACCACGATTCCTGCCGCGCGGTCCACGGACAAGGCATCCGCGCGGAGCCCAGGGAGGCGCTTAAGGAACTGGCGGGCGGGGCTTTCACGGAACTGCCGGAAAGCGACTGGTGCTGCGGCGGCGCCGGCGCCTACGCTTTCACCCAGCCGGCCCTGTCCGAAAAGATCGCGGACCGCAAGATAAGGAACATCGCTTCCACCCGGGCCAAAACGGTGGTGGTCGGCGCGACCTCATGCCTGCTCCAGATAAACGCCGGCCTGAAGAAAAAATATCCTTCGGCCAGGGCCGTCCATTACAGCGTTTACCTGGACAATGCGACAAAGTAAAACCTTATGACCCGACCGGAAGAACTGGAAAAACGGCTTAACCTGCTGGTAAAATTCGGCGGCCTTATCGCGCAGGAGACCAACCTCGTAAAACTGCTGGATATAATAGCCGACCAGGTCAAGCAGATGCTGGGCGGCGACCGCTGCTCCGTTTTTATCCTTGACAGCCGGACCAACGAACTCTGGGCGCATGTCGCGCAGGGCACGCAGCAGACCGAGATCCGCGTCCCCTTCGGGAAAGGCATAGCGGGGCATGTCGCCTCCACCGGCCTGATAACGAACATCACCGACGCCTACCGGGACCCCCGTTTCAACTGCGACCTGGACATGATGACCGGCTACCGCACGCGCAACATCCTGGCGGTCCCGCTCAAGAATGTAGGAGGGCGCATTATCGGCGTCTTCGAAGTCGTGAACAAAAGCGCCGGAGTTTTTGACGGCGAGGACGAAGGCATCCTCCAGCTAATGGGCTCCCTGGCCGCTTCAGCCATAGAGAACGCGCAGCTCTATGAAAGCCTCTCAAAATCCCAGCTGGAAACCATCTACCGCCTGGCCGTCACCGCGGAATACCGCGACCAGCAGGACACCGCCATACACCTGCGGCACATAAGCGAATATTCCGCCCTGATAGCCCAGGGCATGGGTCTGCCGGAACGCGAAGTGGAGAATATCCGCTACGCGAGCCCGCTGCACGACATCGGCAAAGTGGGGATCTCGGACGCCATCCTTCTTAAACCCGGCAAACTGACCGCGGCGGAATTCGAAGAGATGAAGAAACACACCCTGTACGGAGCGAAGATCCTCGCCAACGCCGAAAGCGCGCTCCTCCAGATAGCCTGCAAGGTGGCCGCCTCGCATCACGAGAAGTTCGACGGCACGGGTTATCCGGCCGGGCTCAGGGCCGAAACTATCCCGGTCTATGCCAGGATAGTTTCTGTGGCGGATGTCTTTGACGCCCTCTGTATGCCCAGGGTCTACAAACCCAAGTGGGACCCCGAGAAGGCGTACGAATATATCCTCAAAGAAAGCGGCGGGGCCTTCGATCCCGCCGTGGTAAGGGCTTTCGAGCGCGTTTACGGCGACATTATAAAGATCTACGCCGTTTCGGACGGCAAGACCACCATAATCCCCGGCATCACCAAGGAACTGCACCGTCATAATTTTTAAAATATCGCTGCGACATTTTATCGCCGTCCATATCCGCGTCGGCGCCGCGTTCTCGCCGGCCCGCCGCCGAATTTCAATTCGGAGATGCGTTAAGTACGCAGACAATATACTCCGCCTGTTGTTCCGTACTGGCGCCGGGGCCGGGATAGATACACCCTTTTACGACCACCATCGCAGGAACGGGGACGGCGTTCAGTTTTTTTAAAAACCGCGCCCAACGCGTAGCATGGGCCCATGCCAGTTGATCATAATTTTCGTTATAACGATTAGCGGGCAGATATATCGCCAGCCCGTGGTCCGCGTCCGGCCCCGTGGAAAAATGGCTTACAATAAGTTTATCTTTTATCACCCGCATCATTGCGAGGCCTTTCTCGGCTACCGCGCCCTGCGGATCGGCTTCGGCAGCCAGCCGGGCGACATCATAAAGATCCTTGTTATCGTTAGTCGTATAGGCGCGGGCGGAATAGATCTTACGTTTTATTTGAAGCCCCTTAGAGGAAGCGAGCAAGGCTTCAGTCCAGGCATTAAACGCCGATACGAACTCGTCCAGGGCCGACATGCGCACAGCGGATAAGGTCGCCTTGGTCGTCTTTTCACGGTCTTTAGCCGAATAAAAATCGTAATAGACCCGGCCCATCGCGCAGACGACTTCCTCGCTTGTATATGATTTGGCGAAAGCCTTCAGTATAACGGAGTAATGCAAACCACTGCCCCAAATAATTTCCTCCGAACCTACTACATAGTCCGCGTAGCCATTAACCTCGTAGATCAACTCCGCCATCTGCATAAGACAGGCGTCGTATGCCAGAATATCGACTTTACCGATCGTTCGCATAGCGGCGCCTAATTCAGGAGTGGAAATATGGTTTTTGGTCTCGTCGTCGTAAGAAATGCCTTTGCCGGTTTTGAGGCGTTTATCGGTGACCCAGCCGGTGCCATGGTTCCAAATTATGAGGGCGTAGCGCCTGGCGGGATAATTCTTCCTGGCCCACTTCGCAAAATCCACCAAATGACGCCAGTCCCCCATATCCGCGTTCGGAATAAATTGCGCTACTTCGGAGGCGACTCTGTTCCGATCGGAATCCTGCGTTATATAGTACCGGCGCGAACCGGTCCAATCGCCGTCGTTATGGCTATCATCTTTCTGGCCATTCATCCGGCCGATTTCAGCGACCATATTCACACTCTGGTTGGACCCGACAAGTTCCATTTCATTAAGGTTTCTCAGCGCATACCGCTCCAGATCGTTTTTGCCGTTCATATAAACCATCACGGTCCATTCTTTTACCGCGGGATTGGAATTGTGATCGGCGCTTGCTTCAATTTTTTCAGGCGCCGTAACCTCGACCGTCTGGAAATCGGAATCGGAAAGGATCGTTTTAACGTCGACTCCGCGGTCGAAATCCACCTGGACGGCGGGAGTTTTTCTGGCGTGTTCCGAGGCATAAGCGCCGCCGGCCAAACTCAGCGCCATTATTGCCGTTATAACTTTTCTCATAATCATCTTCTCTCCCAAAACATATTTTTGCGTGGATCTCAAAGATAATACTTATCAATTTCCGCCCATTCCGCGGTTGTTATAGCTTAGCGTAACGCGTCTGTTTCGCCCAGGGCCGAAAGGCCCAGATATTAATCGTTTTTGGGTCTATGCCTTTGTACATTCCAGACCCACGGCTGTCCCATAAACTTTTAAGGAAACGGCAGGACGCAAGTTCTCTACGGTTTCCCGCACGGGAAACCGTAGAGACGGATAAAATGCCGCCGCGGCATTTTATATTTTGATCTTGGCTATGGCGACGCTCACCAGCAGGAACGACCCGCAGATCACCAGGTAGATAAGCGCCCCCCAGACCAGCGGGACCTGGGTTATCAGAAAAGCGAAAACGGAAAAGATCAGCGAGGCCATGGCGGTCAGGAACACGACCCGCCGCCGGGAGAAGCCGAGCTTCTCCAGACGCAGCGCGAAATGGTCCTTGCTGCCTATGAAAGGGGAGTGCCCGCGCCGCAGGCGCATGACCGACACGAAAAACGTGTCATAGATCGGGATGGCGAGGATAAGAAGCGGCGCGTAAACGCCCAACGGGTTGACCTCGCTGTATTTGCTGCCCATGGCCACCAGCGCCAGGGTGAACCCGCACAAAAGGCTTCCGGAATCCCCCATAAAGATCTTCATCTTTTTTGAAAAATTATAGGGCAAAAACCCCAGGGCAGCCCCGGCCAGGGCGGCCGAAGAAACATTCACATAAATGGACTCCGAAGGGAAGGCGATAAGAAGGAAGCCGGCCGCGGCGATCACCGCCTGGCTGGCGGAGAGGCCGTCCATGATATCTATTATGTTGAAAGCGTTCGACACTCCCACGATCCAGAGCACGCTCAGGATAAAAGAAAGATAATCAGGGCTTATAAAATTTATCCTGATCCCCGAATGCACGGCGAAAAAAGCCGCGGCGAACTGAATGAAGAACTTGGTCCCGACCTTCAGGCCGGCCGGTTTTTTAAGGTCGTCCAGCATCCCCAGCATGAAGACGACCGACCCGCAGCCCAGAATAACGCGCAGATCGCGCAGGGTGCCCGTCGGGAACGAGGTATAAAACCGCATGAATACCAGTCCGGCCGCGAAGGACAGGAAAATGGCCGCGCCCCCGAGCAAAGGCGTGGGGGATTTATGGGTTTTTATTTCGGTCGAAGGCGCGTCCACATGGCCGAACCGCAGCGCGAACCGCCTCAAAAGCGGGGTCAGCGCCAGAGAGGAGATCAGCGGGATCAGAAAGGCCAGCAGGTAAAGCCTTGAATTTTCTATCAGATCGTGCATGAGCGCTTCGCTAGATATTTATGAACAGGCTCCTGATCCGCAGTTCGAGGATCTTGAGCACGCCCTTTACAGCGTCCCTGTAGTTTATCTTCTTGCCTTCCAGTCTGGACCTCGATGCGTAAACGATCGATACTTCCGTGAACTTATATTTCCTGAAGGCCGTCTTGCAGGAGATCTCGGCCTCTATCTCGAAGCCGCTGGAAACAAGGTCCAGAGAGCGCAGCAGCGGGGTCCTGAAAGCCTTATAGCAGGTATAGGAATCGGTCATGCGCGCGCCGAAAAAAAAGTTCACAAGCCGTGTCAGGAACTGATTGCCCCACAGGTAAAACACATTATATGTCTGGGACCGGCCGGAGAGCAGCCGGGAACCGTAAACCACATCGAACCCCCCCTCCGTTATGGGCCGCACGATGTCCGGGATATAGCCGGGGTCGTATTCGAGGTCCGCGTCCTGCACGATCACGATCTCGCCCGCGGCCGCCGCGAAACCGGTCCGAAGCGCCCCGCCCTTGCCCAGATTGGCGGCGTGTTTTATCACTTTAAGCTCAAACGGGAAAAGTCTTCCGGCGGAGGCCCGGTCGAGCCACTCCCGCGTGCCGTCCGTGGAGCCGTCGTCCACCACCACAACTTCTTTGTCGAGGGGCAGGGCCGAGATCCTGCGCAGGATCTCGGGGAGCGTCTTCAGTTCATTGTAGGACGGTATAATGATACTCGTTCTCATTGATACTGATTATAACAAATATCGCGCCGCGAGCCATGCGGATGAAAACCACGCGGGACTTTTGACGCCGCCTCCTCACACCCGGTCCCATTGTGGCAGCAGAAGCTATTTTTATACAATTATACCGTTGAGAGGCGGGACGGAAGGCCGCAGGGACTTCCTGCATCTCAGCTCAGATCCGGGCCCGGGGTCCGAGACCCTAAACACCGGATCATTCTAGCGTGACTGGAGATCAATATGAAAGTACCGATGGTTGACATGCTGGCCGGCTACCCCCCCATAAAAGATGAGATAGAAACCGCGGTAAAAAATGTGTTCAACAAAGCGAATTTCATACTCGGTGAAGAAGTCGCCAAATTTGAGAAAGAGTTCGCGGCGCACAACGGGACGAAGTACGCCGTGGGCGTGGCCAACGGTACCGACGCCCTGCGGCTCGCGCTGATCGCGACCGGCATCAAGGCGGGCGACGAGGTGATCACTTCCCCCTTTACCTTCATAGCCACCAGCGAAACGATAAGCCAGTGCGGCGCGGTGCCGGTATTCGCCGACATAGATCCGGTAAGCTATAATCTTGACCCCGTATCGGTCGAGAAAAAGATCACGAAAAAGACAAAGGCGATCCTCCCTGTGCATCTCTACGGAATGCCGTGCGACATGGACGCCTTCACCGCGCTGGCCGAAAAACACGGCCTTAAGCTCATCGAGGATACCGCGCAGGCCTTTACAGGCAAATACAAACTGGGCGGGCGCGACTGGAAATATCTGGGAGCGATAGGCGACTGCGGCACCTACAGCTTCTTCCCCGCGAAGAACCTGGGCGCCTTCGGGGACGGCGGGGCCGTCACCACCAACGACGACAAAATTTACGAGGAATTGAAGGCCCTGCGCAATCATGGCAGCAAGGCGCGTTATCTGCACGAGACGGAAGGCTTCAATTCCCGTCTGGACACGGTCCAGGCGGCCGTGCTTTCCGTGAGGCTCAAACATGTCGAAAAGTGGACCGAAATGCGCAACACCGTGGCGGCCGGCTACGCCGGGGCGCTGAAGGGCGTCTGCGTCACTCCCGTGGTGCCTGTCAACGCGCGCCATTCCTTCAACTATTACACGATCCGGTTCGATTCCAAGGCCAAGCGCGACAATGCGCAGAAGCATCTGACCGAACAGGGCATAGCCAACCAGATATATTACCCGATAGCGCTTCACCTGCAGAAGGCCTACGCGCACCTCGGCGGAAGGAAGGGAGACCTGCCGGTTTGCGAAGCGGTGCAGGACACGGTATTCTCCCTGCCGATGTACCCGGAACTTACGGAGACGCAGATAAAGACCGTTACCGACGCCGTTAAGGCGTCCTTATCCGTAACGGCGCAAGGATAATTCACGATCATCGCGGGCCATTGGAGCGGATATGGATTGGCGCAAAAAAAAAGTCCTCGTCACTGGCGGAAGCGGGTTCATAGGGAGCCATCTGGTCGAACGGCTGTGCCGTCTGGGAGCGGAGGTGACCGTCCTGGTCGAGTACACTCCTTATAACGACCTCGGGCTGCTGAAGATCCTTCCCAAGGAGATCCTGGCCGGACTGAAACTGGCTGCCGGGGACCTTAGGGACCCGGAACTCACAAAAAAAATAGCGGCAAAAAAAGACATAATCTTCAACCTCGGCGCGCTTGTCGGGATCCCATATTCCTACGCCAACCCCAGAGAGGTGTTCGAGGTGAACGCCCTCGGCACGCTGAACCTCCTGCTTGCGGCGCGCGACGCCGGCGCGAAAAAAATAGTCACCACCTCCACCTCCGAAGTGTACGGCACCGCGCTTTACACCCCCATAGACGAGAGCCACCCGCTGCAGGCGCAATCGCCCTATTCCGCCAGCAAAATAGCGGCGGACAAGGTCGCGGAAGCCTTTTGCAAAACATACGGCATGCCCGTCGCCACGATACGCCCTTTCAACACCTACGGGCCCAGACAATCCGACCGGGCCATAATACCGACGATCATCATACAGGCGCTGAAAAAAAAGGAAATAAAACTAGGTTCCTGCGCTCCAAGACGCGATCTCACCTATGTCAGCGATACGGTGGAAGGCTTTATTAAAATAGCCCAGTCGCCCAGGTCCACGGGCCAGGTGATCAATATCGGGACCGGCAAAGATATCTCTATCGGCGAGCTGGCCAAGACCATACTTTCCCTGATGGGCAAGGACCTGAAGATAACGGCCGCGGCGCAGAGAAAACGGCCGCAAAAGAGCGAGGTCATGAGGCTTTTGTGCGACAATAAAAAGGCGAAAGAACTCATCGGCTGGGAACCGAAGGTCTCTCTGGAGACCGGCCTGAAAAAAACCATCGACTGGATCAAAGACCACCCGGAATACTATAACCCGGACAAATACCAGATATGAACGAATCCGAAGAGCGTGGAGCGTAATGAAGGCCGTCATAATAGCCGGCGGAATGGGAACACGGCTGAGGCCGTTCACTTTTTCCATCCCGAAGCCCCTTCTGCCCGTCGGAGAGAAACCCATTCTCGAACTGATCCTGAAGAAGCTGCGTTCGCTGGGGATCTTCGACCTCACCATGACGCTGGGCTACGGCGCCGAACTTATCGAGGCGTACTTCGGCGACGGCAGGAAGTTCGGAGTGAAGATCAAATACACCAGGGAAACAAAACCTCTGGGAACGGCCGGCCCGCTCAAGCTTATAAAAGGCCTTAAAGAACCGTTCCTGGTAATGAACGGCGATATCCTGACCGACCTGGATTTCAACAAAATGCTGGAATTCCACCGCGAGAACGGCGCGTCCATGACCATAGCGGCGCGGACCCACGCGGACCGGCTGCCTTTCGGAACGATCTCCGCGGACGGGGATCTGGTCACGGACATTACCGAAAAACCGGTAAAAGAGTACCTGATCTCCACGGGCATCTATATCCTGGAGCCGGCGACGCTCGGACAGATCCCCGGAAACACATTTTTCACCATGCCGGAACTGATAAAAAAACTTATACGCGGCAAAAAGCCGGTGCTGAAATATCAATTTGACGACTATTGGCTGGCCATAGAACGCGTAGAACAGCTTGAAGAAGCCAGCAAAAAAACCGCGCCCGCGGTCCGCATATGAAACTTTCCGTCATAATACCTTCCTACAACGAAGGCGGCACCATCCTGGAGATAATACGCAGGGTGCGGCTTGTCGACATCGGGATGGAAAAAGAAATAATAGTGGTGGACGGAGCCTCCACCGATGATACAAAAGAAAAATTAAAGCAGGAGGCGGGCAAACCGGATATCACGATCATTCATGAACCGTCGCGGGAGGGCAAAGGCGCGGCTGTGCGCAAAGGGTTCGAGAAGGCGACGGGAGAGATCACTCTTATCCAGGACGCCGACCTTGAGGTCAATCCGGAAGAATATCCGAACCTTCTCAGGCATATAGTTTCGCGGGAAACGGATGTCGTTTTCGGCTCCAGATTCCTGAACCGGGACGTTAAATTCCGGGCCGCCAGCCTGCTGGCCAATAAAGTGATCATTTTCCTTACCAATCTGCTGTACGGCGCGCGGATGACGGATGTCCTGACCTGTTATAAAGTATTCAGGACCGGAGCGCTGCAAGGAATGGTTTTTAAATGCAAGGGTTTTGATTTTGACTGCGAAATAGCGGTTAAACTGCTGAAAAAAGGCGTCAGAATAATGGAAACCCCTATAGGTTATACGCCCAGAACCTATGGAGAAGGCAAAAAGATCAACTGGAAAGACGGATTCAAATCGGTGGGCGTGATAATTAAAAACAGGTTCTTCTGAACTTCCGGACCGCGCCCCCACCCGGGAACCGGTCCGGCATAAGGAATTTTTCGGTCAGCGGGCTTTGCCGTCTGAAGGTCCGTTCGGCCTGGAGGACCAGTTCAGCACCTGACGCAGCAAACTGAAGCCTCCCCGCAAATAGCTCAACAGTTCGTGCGGGGTCCTGATCTGAAGAATTATATTAAGGACCCTCAGCGGATTACAATAATACTGCCTGTACGCCGAGGCCATCAACCGTTTTATTTCTTTCGCGGACAGCTCGGAATTCTTCAGCACGCAGTTCTTGCCGACCGCCACAAAATCGGCCCACTTTATTTCCGTTAAAGGCACGCCGGCGAAATACTTCCTGAAATCCGCGGTCCCGGGATACGGGACCAGCATATTGAAAAAAGCCAGGGTCGAATTCACCTTCTTCGCAAACTCTATGGTGCCCTCGATATCAGCGGCCGTTTCGCCCGGTATGCCGAACACATAAAATGCCTGCGTTTTCATTCCCGCCTTTTTCGCGTCATGGACCGACCTGAGGGCTTTTTCCAGGTTAAGCGGTTTTCCTATCTCCTTCAACGACCTTTCATTGGCGGACTCAAGTCCGAAGCCTATGTTGTAACACCCGGCCCTCTTCATAAGTTCCAGGATCTCCCTGTTCACGGTGCTGGTCTGGGAGAAGCAGAACCATTTCAAATTCAACCGTCCGGCTATCATCCCCCTGCATATTTTTTCCAGCCGCTCGTGGTTGACGGTGAAGGTATCGTCCGTTATAACAAGCTGCCGGGCATTGTATCGTTTTTTCAACATTCGCATTTCTTCAAGCACATACTCCGCCGAATGCATCCTATACCTTCTGCCCGAAACGATCCTGGAAGCGCAAAAACTGCAATTAAAGGGACAGCCACGGCTTGTAAGAATGGTAAAACAATCCCTGTACCTGGCGTTATGCAGATTAGGCTCAAAAAGCGATTGGGGGATCAGGTCCCTTGCGGGAAAAGGGATGGCATCCAGGTCTTCGATAAACGGCCGGACCGGGTTAAGAACCGTCCGGTTCCCGCTCTTGTAGGCGATCCCCAGGACTTCGGACAGATCTCCGCGGGTCTGGTAAGCTTCTACAAGCCTAAGAAGCGTTATCTCCCCTTCTCCTACCACTACGCTGTCGATGACATCGGAATAATTATCCAGGATATATCCGGGGAGGGCGGAAGCGTGCACGCCGCCTATGACTATTTTCGCGCCGGAATGTTTTCTGGCTATCCTCGCGATCTCGACCGCCCGCTGGAAATTGGGGGTGGAGCATGTCAATCCTATGACGTCCGGATTAGTCTCCCCGATCTTTTTAGCGAGGTCCTCATAGGTCAGATTCTGGGCTTCAGGCTCGTACATGCTGACTTCGTGCCGGCCGTATTGCCGCGCATATGACGCTATATAGCCGAGGCCCAACGGGAAATATCTGCCGGCCGCTTTGTTCAATTCGCCATAAAGATCCACATACGGCGGGGAGATCAGCATTATTTTAGCCATAATTCATTATAACCTCTTTCCCCTTTCACTTCAACCGGAGCGGCCGTGAACCGCGCAAAGCGAGATTTGACGGCGGCATGAACTTTTTGTATTATCTCGTTGGCGGCATATTGCGGATTTTTCAGACGATGTTAAAGACAATTCCAAATGAAAGACTTGCGCTTATCCTCATCCTGCTGTGCGCCGCCGCCCTGCGCCTGGCCTGGCTGAATTGGAGCCTGCCCAACCGGTTCCACACGGCCACTTACAACTGCGACGAATCCACCGCCCTCACATGCCTGCAGGCGATGGACCCTTCAAAACTGAACTTCAATCCCGTCAGCCAAAAGCATCCGTACGCGCTTGTGGAAGGGACCTTCAATCTGTACACCTACGCGGCGGCCCTCAAGCTTGCCTCGATAGCCGGCTGGGCGACTTTGACCGCGGATAAAGAATTTTACTACCGGAACATCGCCGAAATGGGCAGATTGTTCATGATCGGCAGGCTGCTTTCGGCGCTTTACGGCCTGCTGACGGTCGTTCTGGTATTTGCGCTGGCAAAAAAAATGTACGGGGCCCGCACCGGCCTGCTGGCGGCTTTCTTTACCGCCGTGCTGCCGGCCCATGTGGTCCACTCCCGCTACATCATCATGAATGTCCCGGGCGTTTTCTGGATCGTTTTTGCTTTTCTTTTCATGAAGAATATTCTGGAGGGAGGCAGAACCCGTGATTACATCCTAGCCGGCGTCGGCCTGGGCCTTGCGGCCGCCACCAGGCTCTCCGGGGCGCCTCTGGGCCTGATGCTGTTCCCGGCTCATTTCATGAGTCCGGCCCCCGGGAGAAGTTTAAAAAGGCTGTCGCTTGCCGTCGCCGCCGCCTTTCTCGTCTTTCTTATCGGCGACCCATACGCGATCCTTGATTTTCCAGACTTCCTGAAAGGAATGAAATTACTGAACACGCTTACGACTTCAGCCGTAAAACTCTCCTTTTATGGGCATCTCTCCATTCTGGCCGGCTCGCTGACCGAAGCCCTGGGACTGCCGCTTTTACTGACCTGCATGGCAGGCATAGCCGCGGCGCTGGCCGCAAGGACCAGGAACGATCTACTGCTGCTGGCATGGATCTTTCTCCTGTTTATCTGCTTCTATAGAGCGGGCGAGAACGCCTATCCCAGCCGGATCTTACCGGCGCTGCCTTTCATGCTTATTCTGGCCGCCGCGCTCCTTGCCCGGGCCTGGGATCGGAAACCATGGCTCGCGCGCGCGGCACTGGCCGCGACGGCGGCCCAGGCCGTTGTTTTTTACGCGGCCTATTTCAGCCTGCTTTCCAGGGCGGACATCCGTGACACGGCCTCCAGTTGGATCACAACCTCCATAAAACCGGGTTCATCCATAGGCCTGCTGCGGGAACCTTCTTATTTCAGCCCCGGAGTAATAGACCGTAAATACCGGCATCCAGATCACGACCAGCTGCCGGATTATAAATTCATCGCCCTGACCGGCGGCTACTGGCTTGCCGAACCCGGCTACGAGCTCCTTGGAAAAGTGAAACCCGACTATGTGATCGCCACGGATTTTGAGACCGGATCGAGGCTCGAACCGGATTTTTTAAAAACACTGGACAAATACGGCTACCGCGAGATAAAACGATTCGAAGAAGAATTTTCCGTCCTGAACTTCAGGATAGCTAAAAAAATACCGGCGATGCTCTATACCCCCAACTACATATATGTATTCGAAAAAAGCGGCCGCAACTGATATCTTGATAATCGGCGGCGGCCTCGCCGGCCTGGCCGCCGCCAGAACGCTGGCGGGTAAAAAGAACTATCTGCTGATCGAAAAAGAGGCGGGGATCGGGGGCCTGGCCGCTTCGGTTAAAAAAAACGGCTTTACCTTTGATTACTCGGGACATCTCCTGCACCTCCACTGGAAGGAGACCGGCGACCTGATACTCGGCCTCCTGAAGAACAACAATTTCAAATTAAAGCGGAACGCCTGGATCCACCTGGCCGGCGTGGAAGTGCCTTACCCGTTCCAGGCCAACCTTTACAACCTCCCGGACAAGATAAAATCGGAATGCGTCGGCGGCTTCCTGGCGGCTTACAAAAAAACCTTTCAGCCTTCAGCCCTCAGCCCTCAGCCTGAAGTTTTCGCCCGCTGGTCCCGGCGGATCTTCGGCGAAGGGATCTCGAAGTACTTTATGCTCCCCTATAACGCCAAACTGTGGCAATATCCGCTCGACCGTCTTACCGCGGACTGGTGCGCGCCTTTCGTCCCCATGCCCAGACCGCAGGAAGTTCTGGAGGCCGCCTATCTGCCTAAAAGGACGGCTATGGGCTACAACCCTGTCTTTTATTATCCGAAGACCGGCGGCATCCAGGCCCTGCCCGCGGCTCTGGCCGCGGGCTTGAAAAACATACATACCGGATGCGAACTGGAATCGCTGGATCTTAGCGGCAGGACGGCGCGGATCAGGGGACTGGGTACGGTTAAATATAAGCATCTTATCAACACCATGCCTCTCAAGTATTTTGTGGAGCTTATAAAGCCGCCCAAGGCGGCTTTATGCGCTAACAGCTCCCGTCTGCGCCACAACGCCGTTTATGTCCTCAATCTGGGCGTGAAAGGGACCCCTTCCGGGAAACACTGGACTTATTTTCCCGAAAGCGAGTTCCTGTTCTACCGCGCCGGCATAGCCACCAATTTTTCCAGGCGCCTGGCCCCGGAAGGCTGCTCCTCCTTATATATCGAGACGGCCACGCCCGGCGGCCCGCTTGACACGGCGGCCGCCGAGAAAAAAATATTCCGCGGACTCCTGAAAAGCGGCGTCCTTAAAAGCGAAAACGAGATCGTTGAGAAACTGTGGCTTAAAATACCCTGCGCCTATGTGATCCACGACGCCGCGCGGTCCGTCTCCCTGCCCGCCATACTTTCCACGCTGTCGAAGAACGGCGTCAGTTCCATCGGCCGTTATGGAGCGTGGAAATATTCCTTCATGGAAGAAAGCATAAAAGAAGGCATCGAAACCGCAAAAAAAATAGCGGCCAGCGGCGAATGATCAAGCCGCTGCCGTCTCCGCTATTTACCTCTCAAAAACAATTCGCGTATCCGGGACATCGGCCCCGGCGCGGCATTCGTGCCGCCGAATAACGCCTCCCAGGCAGTGCCATGGAGCGAAAGCATGACTGTACCGAACTTTTAAGGGAACGGCAGGTCTGCAAGTTCACGGGCGTGCCGGGGGCATGGAGCTGCCGGGCACGCTATCGTCCGCACCGCGGCCGCGCTCCCGCTCGGGTTCGGCGCTTGCGTAAGCCTCACCCTGCGCGACGGCCCGTCAGCCCCACACCCC